>JGI24159J19872_10001913_pt1 | contig 23980 bp, 21 predicted proteins | sample Ectturendosymbi4_FD_19872 | JGI IMG/M metagenome (IMG submission 19872)
TGCCCAATAGATTTGAACTATGTCCAAAACATTTTTCCAGGGGGGGCGAAAAATATTTTAGGGGGGGCTTCGCCCCCCTGCGGCCCCCTGGTTACGAGCCTGATTACTACCGAAGATTTGAACACACTGAAACCAATTTATGTAAATCGCTTTCATTGTAAAAATCCTTGTTTTCCTCCTTTTTCGGGAGTCAGTTGGCTGAGCATATTTACTTGTGTTTTGTTTGTTCTCCCTCTTTAATCAAGTACACACTAAAGGAAAATAAGAAAAAAATACCAAGTTTTTTCATTGGCTACACTTGTGTTAGGATTATTTCAAACTTAAATATTCCGCTTTATTCATTGCGCAATAAGTGTATGTGCCTTTTCTTTACACGAGCCTGGTCTGTGCAGTTTTCTATGTTTACATTACAAAAGACTTTAAATTTGATAGCTTCCCAATAAATGAGATAGCATCAAAGTTGAAATTAAAGTATATCCATTACACAAAGTACTTTTATGAAAAAGGCTGAATTGTGACTGAGGAACTAGTACTTACTACTTCCTGACCCCATATATGGAAAAACTCATCGTGGCTACTGTGCATATATTTAATTTGAACTCACCTTTTTAGGCGTTTGAAGTGACCTGTAGGCCACCAAATTTAAAGATCATTAAAAAACGTGATGTAGAAGATAACGCCACAAGAACGCAGCCACAGGACAGCAAGAATTAAATTAGTAAATTATGCATTTCACCGAATTGCTGAGAGAGCAAGAAGGCGAGACATAATGAAAAGGCAAACTCATTCTTGTTTCAGACATGGAATAGAAGTGATGTATTTTGATTTTACTGTAGAGGTCTTTTCGGTTGCATTTAACTTCAAACCCAAAGGCTAACATTCGTTCACAGTTGGTGCTATTTTATCGATAAGAAGTGCGACGCAAGCCTCAAAGCGAAAAGAGTCAATTATTGAGACGACGGTGGCAGTACAGTCAACTGATGTCTAAATCAAGTAAACTTGTACTTTGTTCAAATAAGCAAAGTTATGGTCCATGGCAAGGAGTCTGCTATTTTCTACATTTCAAAATGTAGGTAAAAGGCCAACAAGTAAATGTAACAAACAAAGAAAAAGTATTGAGGAAATATCGCGCCTCCTGTGCCGGTTGCCTGTGAAGACAAAACAAACACGTCGACATCAGGTGCAGCCCACTATACCAACATACCCCAGGTAAGGGGCTTCAGTCTTTAAGGAAAAGGTAAGATAAGGAACAGTTGGGAAACCTGATATTAGCCGGCAAATATCAACTTGTTACCGTAAACCCGGAAGCATGCAAATGTCTATGCAGCCTTTGCATTACTGCAGTTGGTCTTGCCAACAAATAATTTGCTCTACTCAGCTGTAACAATGAGTTAGATGTTAGCAATAGTTTTTAAGAGTCATGTGGTACAGAGTGAGAATTAAAAAGTTTCAGTTGAAGTTTTTCCAAATGATGGAATTACACCACCCAGTTTTAATCTCGTTCAGTAACCATTTATGATGAATGGAAACTTTAGTGTGATATCCGTAGTTTTTTTTGACAATAGTCATCATGGTTGTATCAAAAAGCATGTCAAAAAACAAGAAACGTTATTCGCTGCAACTGCTAAGCCAAAACTGTATCACTTCTGTGAAAACGGAGTATGTACTGTGCTCTTTGTAGGTTTACCGTCAGAAGCAAGCTCAACTGGCAATAGACGAACAGCTGCAAAGGAAGTGTTTAGAAAATGAGCAGAGGTGCCTTTTGCTTAAACAATCATTTCGTTTCCAACGCATTAAAATTTTTCGAGGCTTTAGAAGTTTAGACTTTTGATCGTTGTCGTTGTGTCGTTTGTGCAGATCTTTCCACACAACGCACTGCTCAGGTAAGTTAGACTTGACTCATACTTTTAGCGAAGTGATGCAAATGATTTTATTTATTCGAAAGCCCTTATTCATGTTTTGGCTAATTTCATGGCTGTAAGACGAAATGTGTAGCTCAACCAGCTTGCTTCTTCAGAAAAGTTTAGTTTTTATAAATTAGTATGGCGACGACCTCTTCGGCATCTGCCAAATCGTTAGCATAGACTCTGGGTAAGGTACGGGTCAGTTTTCTTGCGACGCATGGCATTCGTTGTTCTCCATAAACCATCGCATCCGCTAATATAGGATTAACTTTCAAAGCCTTAATCCGTAGCAGCCTAATGCTAGCAGAAACTGAACTTTCTCTGTAAACAACTGCGATTTTCTTCAGAGTATGAACATCTCAACGTAGGACGGTGGGTTAAACAGAACAATGTCTTCTTGGGGAAGAAGATCTCGTTGTTGCAAATCAGTATCTCCAATATTCATTTTATTTTGTATGCCTCAGAATAACGGCAGTCTATTATTCTGATTTATTTTTTTATTTATCTTTTCTTTGAAGGCACATGACTCGAATCTATAAAGTTGTGGTTGAACATCAAGCGTGAACCCAGGAAGAAACAATTTTGGTATTGAATAAAAAGATAGAAAAAAACGTACTATCGCTAAAATTAATTTCGCTGTTTTTGTTTGAGTTTTTGTAGAAATTTGGGTTGGAACACTGACGCATTTGCAATGAATTAAAGCAGTAAGCGATCAATATTTAAAAGGCTGTTGCACATCTAAAAGCAGATGTAGTTGTTCACTATATCGCGAGAATTTAAAGTGATGTCGGAAGGTTACTGTCAACACAGGTAAGGGTGCACGGATGCAATGTCTCATTATTCACTGAGTGTAATTCTACTGTAATCTGCTGGAGCAGATAGGAGAGGCTGTAACACGAATGTTTGGTATACGATCAACTTTCAGCAAGAAGAAACGAATTTTACCATGCGTTTTAGAAAATGCTTTTTGTCTGTGAAGACCGAACTCGAATTTGTCTACAGAGGTCGATAAAAGCAGGTGCAGCCCTACCACACTTCATTAGAATACACCGAATGATTGAATGAGCTGTGATTACAATTTTGCAACTATTTCCACTGCCAGAAGAGGTCATATTTTTATTTCGTTTGCGTGTTTCAGACACGTGGTCCATATCACGTTAGTTAAAAGAACACGGGGGTACAGAAATGCGTATACACAGTGCATCACAGGGTAGGAGTTAGCTGATAAACATAGATACTGAAAAGGAACGAACACTGAAACAAGGTGATATTGCCTTTGGCCACCCTCACAGATTGGCGATATGTGAGAAAAACAAAGCATGGTTGTTGTGAGTGAAATTTCTGTGTCAATATTTCTTGCTAGCAAAAGTTCTGCCGAAGCGTCGCATCATTCAAACAAAGAAAGGCAGAATCATTTCAGCAGGATTCATTGCGGCAACACCTTACAAGCGGCAAGAGACCAAAGTGTAGGAAGAACATATCAACCGAATCGCGCAAAAGCTCAAATGCAAAACAACTTTGCATGACTTTGGTTCGACGTACAATACTTGTTTTAGCTCGTATGCAAAGGAGCAAAGCACAAGGGTTCTGCAGTCTCTACGTAATTGAAGTCACGACTGCAGCCATTATTTCCTTGCGACAAATCTGTAATATTCTGTAACAGCGCGTACACGTGGCCGAAGCTACGGTGACCCAGATGGGTCTATCTATTCTCCGTAAGAACGCGTAACACGTCGGCATTCCTGTTGCGAACTTGGTGCGCTTATGTCATCTCTAGGGTTGGACACCAGCTTCATCGTTGTCACCGCAGCAAATTACACGCTGTGCAGCCGCAGCCGCCATTTTGAATATGGCCCCGAGCGTCAAACGATATCACATCCCTTACAAGAAGTTGCCCATGACTCGATTTCGATATTGTGAGGTCTTAGCCGGGGCTGAAAAAGGTGCAGTCAGCCTATGTTTGTCATTTTCCTTCTGAAATAGATTTTCCGGAGAATAGATGTTTAATTTCATTAGAGTGTGTTTGTATACAGACGCGCAAAATAAACTAGTTTCCAAGGTCAATAAAGTATCTATCTCGATGGGAACTTCCATAAGCTGCAGGAAAAACTATAGGTGAAATTTAATATGCCCGCTTTTGCGTTATATGCAATATTAATCATTTTTGTAGCAAGAACTTTTGTAGCTCTACCTCTTTGTTATAGCGTTTATGAAGGGCAGTGGACATTCTAGAATCGAGCGCTGCAACGACATAGTTGGTTTTATCTCAAAGTAAATGATCCCGGTGAGCAAGATTCGTCAGACTGTGCAACACTGACGTTGTGACGGTTGGTAGAAGCTGAAATGTGACCGTGTTCTCTGCCTTCTAGACTCGCCCTTGTCTGGGGTTTTACCCTTTGCACTTTGAAAGCTTTTGTGTCAAGAACCGCATGAACATTTGTTTGCTGAAGGTCGACTGGAGTTTTGTAACTGGAAGTTTTGTTGCAGCACAAAAACGAATGGTTTTCCGAGCACTGTTTTTTTCAGTTCAACCTTTGGTGATGCCACCTTGAAAATTTTCCTTAGTTAGTGGCATGGGCGTCGGAAGGGGGAGGCAGGGGGGCCTTAGATTTTGAAAGTTTTAGCAAAAAACGGTTGTTTGCTTAGTTTTGAGTGTGAAAAACAAATTTCACCACTTTTGGTCTTCCTGGAAAAATATTTGGAAAAATCCCCTAATGCCATCCCCTGGAAAAAATCCGTCCGACGCCCATGGTTAGTTCGTCAAAACGCAACTTCTACGCGCAATGGAACTAAATCGCAGAATTTTTCCTTCTTTATCGTGAAGCTTCATCTTGAAATCAACAAAACTTCAACAAGCCCCCTGCTTACAAGCATTGGTGGAAGCAAATGGAAGTAAGAACTGATCAAGTGTTGCTTGAAATGCGTTTTATCCTGAAAGCGCCAAAGGCACGGAACGTATGTTTTCTGTCGTACTATAAACTGCTCGAGCTGCTCGTCGTGCAAAGCAATAAAACCATTAAATATCAACACTATGGGTTATCACACCAGGGAGAGTTTTCTCAAAATTTGTTTTGCAGTTCACCAGTCAATTAGACGTTTACAAATTTTGTCAAAAGTCATAGTTTTTTAACAGAGCCAAACTTGCAAGCTACGCAAAATTGTATAAAATTCAGCAATGCAAAAACGATCCTACGTCTTGCCAGCATTATTTTTCTAATCTTGCTGCACAACCGAAACTGAAAGAAGAGCGTGAGCCATAAATTTCCAAATGTAACAGAGTCTGTTTCATCGTTCGTCTTCGAGTCTGAAGGAGTCCATGCCATCAACGTGTTTCATGTCAACTCGAGATATTGACATAATTGATTCTAGTCGAAGTTAAGTCAGACACGTTTACAAGTCTTGTAACTTCGGTTCAGTTTTGTTTTGTACTCGATATTTGCCGGTTTATACTCGAGCTTCCTTACGCCGTGGGACACTCCTTTACCGGTTTATACTCGAGCTTCCTTACGCCGTGGGACACGCGGCCGTTTTGGCAGTGAATGCTGCACTGGGGAGCGAGTAAGCGACAGCACCGCCCTGAACCGTTCCCTTGCACCCAAACATCAACGCCAAGTACGAGGCTGGGCATGTCGCAAACTGCTTATCAAGTCATTGGTATGACCCGATCGGGAATCGAACCCAACCTACCACCTTTGGTGGCACGTGCTCAACTGTAACATTTAATTATTGCAACTTACATAAGCAAATTATGTTCAATCTTATTTAAGTGTGTGAACTCTTGCAAAATGTTGTTAGTTTGGTTGAGTCATTGGAAGCTAGTCATCATTGCAATTCAAGCCAAGACAAGTCAGGATTCGATTCCCTTCCATTGACATAAATTACCATTCGATTTTAGCTCAGAATAGTTCATGCTAGTCTTTGCCTGAACATTATACAGTTTAACCAGGGCGGATCAAGTCACTAAGGTTTGGGGCCGATTTCAGTAATATTTCGTAGTCAAGCCTCATTACGGGTTCACCACTGCAAGAGAGATGAAGTGTACTTCACAACATTGCTGTGACAAGAAAATGGATGGCAAAATGGCCTTATTTCGTGAATGCTGTTTTCTGAATTGCACAAAATCATGGTGAATAAAGTTACTTTCGCAGGTTTTAGGGGGGCGAACGCCCCAATCGCTCCCCTGGATCCGCCCCTGAGTTTACTTATAAGTTTGGTACAGTTTTCATTGTCATTACACAGCAAATTTTTGTTGTAAGTCTCAAAACCTGAAAGTAAAATCTGTAGAGCTTGCACTTTGTTATTATTAAGTTAAAGTGAATCAGGTGTAACTAATGGGCAACACAGGTCTGACTGAATCCTGGCCTATGAAACTTTTTTCAGAAAGAGCTGCCACTTTAAAGAAATGCACACATGCTACTTGGTAACCTGATCAAACGCCTCACAAACTAAATAGCAAAGGGGTTTGCAAATGTTTACTGTGCAACAGTCCGATTTGTATAGTAGAATGACAATTGCCCATGCAAGCAGCTACAGTAATTTCGAGCAAAATTGCGCGGTGATGATGTATATAACTCCTAAATATCTCGTAATACATTTGGGAAACACCGTTTTATTTTATCCTTGAATAGTAGGATATAAGAATTCAAAGGTGTAGCAAGAAGTTGGAGACAGCATAAATCCATTTGTTGTCAGTGAAGTTTTAGCCAACGTACTGTATATCTGGCTGCGGTGACGGTGATCTGTCTTTAGAGTTTAGACCCTTTAGTACTGACTGCGCGTAAAGAATGTGCAGTAATCACGTAATGAGTCGACGCGAGTCACCTGTTTACAACGATCTGTTCTGTATTCATAACAACATTCCGAACGGAAAGCGTCATAAACCGATAGCAACGTAATGGACATAACACGCTTAGATTTCAATAGCTTTGCAGTCAACTGATGATTGCGAGAGTCGATTATTTCAGTGTAGTCGAGCTGAATGCACAAGTTTTTTTCATAACTAGACGCGGTGGCAAATGAACCGGTCAATGGTAAGTGATGACGTGACAGTGCCGCATACGCTTCACCAAAATAAAACTTTTGTCTAAATTAAACTTTCCTGCTGTGGAGCAGGTGCTGATCGAAATTCGTGAAGATGAAAAGAAACATCACTTCTTACGAGTTTTCCATTGTAGCTTGCTTCGAAATAAATTCACATGCGATACACGTTTTTTTCCCAAGGATTTTGCCTCAGGAAAGCTCCTTGTTGTAACGAAAAGATCTGCGTATTTCTCCTTCTCACATCAGTTAGACAAAACTAGAATTTTGTTTAAAAGTTTTGGATTTAATAAGATACATAATTTTAAAGATGCTTTCCTAAACCAGGGCACATGGTGGACACTTCGCTGTTCGGTTTATCTCAAAGCATCTGAACAACAATCCAAGCTCAAACGTTACGGAGATAGCCAGATAACACCCTTAATGGTCTATTCTAGATATGGTGGACGATATATTCTTTCCATTATTTTACGAGCTCTCTGGTTTTTCTATCCGGTCTAACAACTCTACGTAAATCCTGGTTTTAAAGTTGAGATCTAAAATAACATTAGTAATGTGAAAATTACATTTGACGAGTTTGTTGGGTGCAAAAATCCAGGAGAGCACAAGCATTGATTGAAAGCATATTAGCGGCAAGACCAGTTTTTTTCCAGAAATCGAGGTGTCTAGGAAACACGTTATAATTTTTCGTTTCAAAGCAGTTAATTTGATCACAAGCTCCACTGACAACTGTATAGTTACAATCCACATAAGATCGAATTTGGCCCACAGCCACCTTATCGTCCACTCTAACGACCTAAATAGTTGTTACCCACTCGGTGCCTAATGTAAAACATGCTTAAAACTAATTAAACTGAGTACATAATATGCTTGCTTGATTTACGAATATAGGTGTTCAATTGCCCAATTTGCAGTTTACCATTTTATTCAGAATTGATAATGACCTCATAATTAAAGTAAATGCGGAGTGATAATCGCCGCTTTCACGTGTACTAAGTGGCGACGGGGCCGCGACTTCTGCAATGCTTGTATGTCTGTTATTCTGTTTACACAATCTACAAACACCAGATTTGCGTGTAGTTTAGCCAAACAACACAGCCATTATTTACACGTCACGTTTGCAAACCTACAGCTCTTCTTAAACTTGAGATCGGGGTTTTATGCTTTGAGTTCAAATACTTGATTCATGCAAGGAAAGTGGATGCGAGCTCGGAAATTGAAACATTTTTTGTGAACAGTGCCGGGTCAAGGTTTATCCTCATTCAGGCTGCAAAAGCGTCACCAAAAAGATGACAAAGTTTGTATTCGGAAGATGACAAGACGAAGAGCACAGGCCTCCTGCCCCGATTAGCAAACAACGCGAAGAATGTTTTTACTGCTCAAACAACGAGTCGTCACATTTTATGACTCCGGCATCAATAATTGCAACAAAGCACAACGTCCGTGTGAAGAGCTGTGCTGTTGAAATGCATTTGCGCGTGATGCTTGTGAACTACAAGAGCCCAAACAATTTCCTCATTTTCTTTGACCCAGGACCAAAAAGACGAATCCATTTTAAAAGTGGTTTTCAATTCCTATGTGTGTTAATGTCGAAGACGGTTCCGGAGAAATTGCGTGAATGTGTGTGAGCATAACATGTCTTACCGTCTTACTTCTCCAGTCAATCACTGCATAACGATTCTTGGTTGGGTCCTGGATTCTAAGTCTCACGCATGTACACATCCATAGCAAAGCCGCAAGACCTTCAATTTCGTTTGGTAGATGGTTGAAGGCTGCTTCTTATTGAAGCTCTTAACGTAAAAAGTTTTGCAAAATTCCGTTTATCGTTTTATTTTAGATTTGCAGTCACCCTCTCTAAATGTCTAAAGACAGGGAGTTGACCTTCAGCTCTGCGGTCAAATTTGGGGATTTTATAGTCACCCAGTTCGAGCTTCGAAAGCATGGTTTTGAACCATCTTTACGTATTAGAGAATATGGAAAACTGTATCAAGGCAGTATTATAATATCTTTTTCCTAAAGGTGACTTATGACTAAGTCGAAACGTCGAAAAAAAAAATATATTTCCGATTTTTGTGGCTGTGCTGTTCACAGTAAGAATTAGCGGCGAATCCGCGCATTGTTTTCCAATGTACCATCTTTGCGTTTCGTATTTTTGTTTTTGCACTGAAAACAATGTACCACGGAGTTCAAACTCTTACTTGATTTACCGGTTGGAAAAATGTCGCTCAGGCTTTGTCTTTCGGATTTGCGAAATTTCTGCTGCTTTGCTGAAATGAAGCTGATGGAAGTCTTTTTGAAACAAAATACTTGCATTTGTAGTTTATCATCTACAACACGATTAATAAAGCTTTGCCCTTGTCGTCAAACAGCTGACCGCTTTTTTTCATTTCTTTGAATAAAAGCAACAGTTCTTGAAGCAAAGATGGCGAACAAAGAACTAACACTATTCAACAATTTAACTGCGCTGCTTGCCGTCAGAGTTAGTTGGCTTTTGGCTCAAGTGTTAGTCGCTTTATGGAATTGTTACTGAAGTCCGCGCACTTTCTCTGATTTTGCTTTAGTCTTTTTCGTCAATTCGCATGTAAGCTTTTGCTTACAACTTTGCTGGACTGAAGATGCGTCGCTGGCGCGAAATCGATTTCATGCCAAAGCAAATTGCGATCAGATTCGGCTGCGACCGAGAGACATGTTTCTTAACGAATCGACTTAAACGCTGTGAAAAAGATCTAATTCAAAAGACAAAAATTTTTGGCCTAACAAAGCAAGGTCATAACTTTTGAGTCTCCAGTTTTTGTTCACTTTAATGCCTTGAAAAGTAAACTCGAAATTTCATATGGACAAGTTTTTGCTACAGAAAAGAAAAAAACATAAAACACTCTTAATTTTTGCCTTCGGTACGAATAATTATGTTGACATTTTTAATATGTTGATAACAAATAAAAAAAATTAAGATTTGGTGGTAGTAGTTTTTGGAATTTGTAGAGTGCTCCCAAATAATTTGGCTTTGTTCTTTTCAGTATTATCTGCACGTATCGACCAAAACCTCCGTAATACGTAATGACTGAGCGTTTTGTGTTCTTGCGTTTTGATATCCATCCCACGTGATATGGACCTGGTTCTGAGACATACACTTACTACATGAAAAATAAAATAAATAAAATTTGAGCAGCCGTGTTTCCAGCAAGAAATAAACGGGTTAAATGGATTGCCACGCGTTTTTGTTGCCGCGCTACTTTATCACCTTGAATCGCAAGTCAAAACGTGCGCATCCTCTTGTTTTGACCTTACAAGCAGTTGCGGGAAACTTCCGGAACTTAGAATAAAACAGACTGGCAGTGCGCGACGTCTTTATGTGCGGCTCTTAAATGCGTTGAAGGACAAAGACGGAATGTTGCGTTGAAATATCGCCTTCGGCCTGACGCTCCCCTGCACCATTCGCAGGAGCGTCACCACCAACACGTTATCTGAAGAGCTGGCAAATGGAAATCAACTCTAATTTGACTCCCAACTGCGAGGCAGCTTTTCTTCTATAGTTTCAGTGCCGCCCGCCCGCGCAGCGCGAGAGCAAGGTATTGGACGAATCGCTGCTGTGCTTCGGCCGGGATCCATTACAAAAGGAAATCAGTAGCGCAAGCTCCCGCTTGCCTTCATTTGTAAAAACAGGAGCTTTCATGCGTGAATTTACGATTGCAGAAATAATCCTCGACAGTTTGAACATTGCCGCGTGCCAGTAAGAAATTTTAACACGATGAACTGCGTGAGAGCTCATGTAGCACGTGTTGCAGTTGGGAATGTTGTCAGCGTATACTGAGAATTACGTATTGATGCGTACATGTTTCAATATTGTTTGGTCTATTTTTAAACATCTGCATTTTTCAATCAGTGCAGAAGCTAGAGACATTTCAAAATCAAACTGAGCTTATTTGCTGCTTGAAAAGAGTCTGTCAAAGTCTTTCTAGATCAGGACCAGTCAAAAAACAAACAACCACAGGTGAGTGCATACTATCTTGTTGAAATAAAACATACATATTCTGGTGACAATTCCAACAAGTGATATTTTTTCTGAAGTTATTACCCCTATTTTTATCTCAACGAGAAGCAACGTAGATCGCTGTGAAGTTTATGGCATCACCAGTTATTGCTGTGTTTGCAGTACTGGAAAAAAGTGAAGTTCAAAATTTGATGAGCAGTGTTGGTTGAAAATCGTTGAAGCCAATTTCGCGCCAAAAAAGACAATTCCCAGCTTTGCTGTCGTAAAATTTGTTCACACAAGTTCTTACCCATCTCGCTGTTATCTCTGCGCAATAGATTAACTTTCACCTTATGAACACATCAGGGACGCCGGCGCACAGGAACACAATGTGGTGTTGCCCTTGTTATATTTTTAGAAAGGGTGCAGTGGGGGGTGGAAACGTCTTTTTATAAACAGCAGCGTAAGTCATTTCTTACTCAGGCAGTGTCGACTTCGTTTGATTTTATTGCAACGTTCCTCGCATCGAAAACATTCGAAATGATTCGATCGATGATTTTTTACTAGAAATCAATCGTACACTCTGTATGTGCAACTCTGCGTTGAAAACTGGAGATGGTCACTTGATTTGAGCTAAAAAGTGGCACGTAATAATGCATATAGACTCACATACCTTAGTTTTACAACTGGTACCATCAACGTTTCGCATGTCCCATCCCCGTTGCCCTTCCTTGGCTCCCGCGACCTTGGGACGGATTACAAAGCACCTAACACAGTGATTCTTAACCTTTTTTACGTATCTTACCCTTTTATCACACATGATTACCAGCTTTACCCCCAATACACTCAATGGTGCTATTTTTTGAAGATACGAAATTAAGAAACTCTTTCAGTTTACAGTAGAATGATTTATAAAAATTTACTTTTGGCTGCAATTTGTGGTTCAGTAAATTTACCCCATTGGAAGGTGAAATTTGCCCCCAGGGTGAATTTACCCCAGGTTAGAAACCACTGGTCTAACTAGATTTTAGCTAGACCAGTGCTAGAATCTAGCTAAACCAGTTTCCAGCTAGACCAATTTTAGCTAGATCCCAGGTTAGGCACCACTGATCTAGCTGGAGTTTGCTAGAAGGTTACGCTTGCCACATTCACTGCTTGGACCAGTGTTTCTCAACCACTGTTTTGAGAACCGCATGCGGCCCCCAAGCAACCTTTGTGCGGCCCTCAAAAGTCATTCAGTAAAACTTACAATTTTGTGTAACAGACTCCGTTCTGCTATAAAACAAAGCGGGTCAATTGACTTGTGTTAAAATTTCTTCAGTGTGGCTCTCTAACAAAGTTGCAAGTCAAGATTTGGCTCCGTTCAGCGAAAAGGTTGAGAACCACTGGTTTAATGAAGTGGAGTCGCATGTGAATTCAGTTTGCGGCCAAACCATGTGTTAGCATTCCCAACATCTTTCCACATCCTTTCCAGGATGTTTTACTTAGAAACCGTCACGGTTTTAATGTGACGCTAAAGTTTGAATATCTTAGTCATCCGCCATCTTCTCTAGACGCCACATCTTAGCAGATGAGCAACTGACACGTCGTGAAGCAGACTAGCAACAAAATCCAAGTGTTTATTTTGTGTTGCTCAAACGAATGGAGTCAGCCTGCTTCTGCGCAGCAGTTTTCAGCTTTACACTTAGCCCACTGCATTTTCGATGAAACGCAGGAGCATTCAAACGTTCCGCTTCAGTAAAAGTCATTTCTCTCTCTAACTTCGCATTAAAGTGTTCGCAGCTAGGCTGCGACGAGGCGGCTGGTGTCTGGTTGGCTCGGAACACGTTCTTTTGTTAATGTAAACATTTAGCATACACCATCGTTTGTGTAAAAGTAGAGCGTAGAGCTTCAAAAATGATGCGGATCTCATCCCTGCACGGAAGTTTAACTTCAAATGCAAATTTGCTTATTTTGTGGAGAACTTGCAAATATTGGCGTTTTTCAAAGTTTACAACACCTAACCAACTCTTGTGTACTCGAAAGGTCGGTTGAGCAACACTCTGAAAACACTGTCCAGTGCAAACGTTGACACGTGACTAGTGTCAGATGTACGGCAACCTCACCACATTTTTTGAAGTTCGTAGTTAGTAAAGGAACTTGTTCCCATCTGGCAGGTCATTCATATTGAGTTATATAATGTACGTAAAGTTGGGGCTGCTATTGAAACTTATTGCATTGGAGTTTGAATCTTTCAGTTGAGTCACTCGTGCCTTCTAACGAGAACATGTTAGGCTCATTTTTAATTTATTGTTTAATTTTGTTACTCGTGGTCGTCTGAATTGCAATGGGTAATCTTTGAGTCAAGACCAACGATAACGCATCGTAATGAGCACACCAATTCCTACACTGTAGCTCAAGCGTATGCTACACGTATGTAGAAACTGCAAAAATCAAACAAATTACGTGACGTCCATTGGAAGATTCTCATTTTCGTGCCGAACAATGGAAAAGCTTCTTTTTAATTGTGGCAACGATATATTTGGTAGATGCTCAGCCGAAAGCTGTCGTAGTTACCAAAAAAGCACCAATTTCGAAGTCGGTAGCACACAGCTATTAACAAAAATATTCTAATTCAACTTTTCCTTTGCGAATAATGCAATTGAACAATGGTGATCGATGGTGATTTGTTACACAATTGCGTATGAGTAAATGAATGCGAAGGTTACCCATGGTTTTGATCCAATTTTCGCACTTCAAGAAAACGTCGCACAGAAACTAAGAACGAAAAGTATCTAGTTTGTTAATAAACTTAAATGCATACATATATTTAATAGTGCTTGGGTGTTTCAATATGCTAAAGAAGTTTACTGAAACAAATTTCATTTCATGAAGTATGTGACAGTTTTTTTGCTTCCAGCCACAGGAACAACATGCCGTTTTGGTACAGTGGCGTAGCCAGCCCAAAATTTATGATTTTAGGCGAGCGACAATATTTTGTTTGGGATACCGCCTCTCAATGCACAAAATGACTAGTTATGCTAAAATTTGGGTTGGGCCATGGCCCCTTGGGACCCCCTGGCTACTCCTACGTTTTGGCATACACCAGAAATTTGCAGATAATGTCGTCACAGGTTTTGTCAAAGCAATTGCTTTTAATGCTTATCAACACCGAAACAGGGACAATGTGTTTTTACTCAGAACAAAACAATTTCGGCAGAAGATGCAGCAGCAGCTGAACCTGTTTGCGTGCACCTGGGAAAATTGTGCAATTCCGGCCACGCTGTGTTCGAAGCGTTTTTTATTTTAACTGTAGAGTTTAAAGTGTTTTTGGTGAAATGGATGCCGTTTCTGCGATAGATACGCTAAAATGTGTGGTTATGGTATTTGGAATGCACTTGACAACGCTAGTGTATCGCGAAACCTCATCGAAAACATGAGATTGCAACAAAAAAAACTTGTTATTAAGCACATGAATCCCTTCAAGCTAATTTCATCATCACCTCGAAAATTACTGGCTATCGGCAAAATTTAATTATGTTTATTAACCATGCGGAAAAGAGAACGTTTAAAAAACGAATTAGTTTTGGTGAAAATACTTGTACGACTGATCCTCGCTTTCACAGTGAGATAAATCAAGCGCCCCAAACCATGATACTTGCCAATAACTTCGAGCTTTCGCTATACGTTTAGAAATACTGCAGTCTTCTGCGTAATGCGTACAACCTGTCACAAAGTTGTAAAATCTGGAACGAGGTGTTACTTGAGAATGCGCTTAATTACAATCACCTCTTATGTTAAAGCCAAGATATATTTGCCCCAGTGTCGTCGACAGGCACTTGGACTTGTGACCAATTGTGATGGAGTGGACGCACCTGGCCAAATGGTAGTGGTTGCATCAGGCGTTGTTTGATGATGCGGATTGGCTAAGGTCACAGCACAGAGAGTCTGTTCTCGTTCAGCCTCTAGATGCTGCTTTATGACAGGATAGTGCCGCGCCTCAAGCGTTAATTATGCTGCAATAGACCAGAAGGACGACAGTCCCGGAAAGCAAGGCTTGACGAATCAGACAGATTAATGATCTAATTAAGTGAATGCGACCGAGACCTACTCAGAAGCGTCGCAGCGCTCAAACAAACGACGCCATGTACATGTTTGTGATCAAAACCGAGCAGTTTTTTGTCACAGGCCCAGAAGTTTTCAAATAAAATTTTGAAATTTTCAGAGCTTCATCACCTGGGAACTGAGAGTCGCAGTTCAAAACGAAAGAGGCAGCCTGTGTCGAAAACTAAATTGTTTATCCAATGATGGCATCCTCGCGGAATTCTTGTGCAATGTGGGTAGTCCAGTTATTTTGAAGGGGTTCCCGAAGTTTGTTCAAAATTTAAAATGGTTTCATAAAGGTCGGTGTCAGAAAATACTTGTAGTTTTGGTCGTTGTTTTCGGACAGTGCAGCAATTAGGTGTCGCACACAGCCTTTGACAAAAACATTGTTGAGATTCACCTGCGTTTTCATTGTTACGCATATGGTATAGTTATTGGGACATAAACGACATCGGAACGGAAAATGCAAACTGGAAAATGTTATAAAAGTGTGAATACGGAATAAAATTAGCAGAAAGGGTGGATGCGTACGAAGCGTTCAAGCTGATGGTGTGGGGACCAAAGCACCTGCACTGTCGAAGAAAGCCTATTCTACCTTTCACCAGCGCTTTTGTTGTATTTCTGTTCAAAAAATGTATCCCAGGTTGCGGTGATGGTCTTGGGTATGCTACATGCCGGCATGTCGTTGTTAGCTTATGCCTGTGTTCGCAAGCGCCGTACACAATGCCGATTTTACAAGCTGTAGTAGATGTCTTTCATATCATCAATGCTCTCTTGCAAATGCTATACTCTGCATTAACGGACAGCTCAAAGTCTGTGGTTGATGTGCAACGCAGGCTAGAATTCGTGCAAGTGTACCCTGTCCCGGATAAATTCGACTTATTGAAGGAGGGCCCACCAGATGACGTTAACAAATTGCTGGAAGTGCTTAGTTTGCGAAACGTTCAGCTTTTTGCATTTCACACCCTGTTGTTAAATACTGGCTTCATTAGCAAGTCAGAGCGTCTTTAAACTTTAACACAAACCGCACTTGGTCGCTCTAGCTTGATGTTGTTTAATATTGCTTTAGCGAAAAGGAAATTGTGAGGTAGCAATTTCAATAATTCATAAGCTCTGCTGCGCACTCGCCGACTGTTTATTGCTTGCACCTTACTTGGCCGCTTTATGCAGCAAAACTGAAGTCCGAAAAAATTACTTTACTACAGTTAGATTGGCGATGTGTCCATAATTGTTTATGACATTTTCAATAGATTTTTCTGTTTCACCTCTTAAAAATAACGTTAAAACTGGCATCAGCTTATTTCTTTCTCAAGGCACATCATCGTGTAAGACTGTTTTAAAATTAGATAGTCCTTGGATGTCAAATAAGTTAAAATTATTGAGTTTAAACAAATTGTTACTCAGTGTATTGCAGAAGTTGAGATAAGTGCCAAGTCGGATTATGTCTCATTTGTAGCCGCAAAGAGAAAAGGCTGCTTAGAGCATCCACAGTGGTATTAAGAAGTTATGCACACTTGAAGGTTATGTTGAAAAAATGGATTAGTTGACATGGGTGGGTCCTTATTTAAACACAAAATGCAGTTCACCGTTAATTCGAACAGTCATCTCATTTTTAATATTACCGTGTAAAGCTCTGTTAACTTCCCAGCCCAAATACTGCCCTGTTACTCTAATTTTGAATTAGAAATTTCGCAGACTTTGTAATAGCATTTTTAATCATCGCTGTCCTTCGAAAGTGCGCTACGTACCTTGCGTAAGGGATTGCATAACAGTTGCAAGAGCAAAAGTCTCAGTCTTTCATAAAGCATTTGAATCAGATCAGGAAAAAATGTTCCGCAAACAGCAAATGTTTTTGTGTTGTTAGTGTAGTTGCTAGCGGCTGTAGCTCACAGTTCATGTAGTAAAGATATTGGCTTTGACGTGCCACCACTTTGTCGGCGAAATTCTTTTAATGTGTACTTCCTGGCCTGAAAACAAGACGCAAACGATAGCTCCGGTCGAAATAGAACCAAGTCAAGACAGACCCTTCTGATGTGATTTTGGACATTTACGGACATCTTTGTATAAGCAATTGATATTTTGTTAATAAGGACATGGAAGATTCAGTTGTTGACTCCATTAGTTTATAGGCATCTGTCAACAAACGTCGAATTAAAGACTTCTTGAAAACACTGGCGCTTTCGCGGTTTCTTCTACATGCAGGTCGTAAACCGACGTCCCAGTCTGTCCTGTAATTAGGCGATAACACTCGGTGACGACAACGGCTGAAGAAAATTGCGTTTAATTGGCATCAAGCCCTGCCCATGCCAAGTGGACAACGATATAAGGGGTGAAAAGACCCCCCTGTATTGTATGTGAAAAATAAGTTGACGCTGCCGGATGTTGGTTTCTTGTGGTAGAGACCTGCGCCTCGATGCTGAAAATGACGCCATTTCCATTGTTGTTAATAGCACCCGTGTGGTTAGATCGTTTGAAACGCGACTTGGCATGGCCAGAGGCGGTTCGTGACGACATTCTTTGGCTGTATTCGAGCGTTTGGTGACACGAAATCGGCAACGAAAAGATGGAAATCTGTACAATTCTATCAACGCGTGAATTGACGCCAAAGTTGCAATTCAGAAAATTGTCTCGGTGTTGGATGTCGGTGACCTTTAGGTGTTCCGTTATTATTTGCTTATCGTAACTTGACCGGGTCCTCGTGCGGGATAAAGGCGGCAAAGCCCTCACTTTACCACCACTTGCGTAAATCCCCTTGAACGCTGTGGTTTAAAAAATTGGTTTAGTATTATAGAAAACAATGTCCAAGGCCGAGGTGAAGAGAACGGTATGGCTGTCGCAAACTTGGCTTATTTCTGAACAGTTTTTCAGCGACATTGCAACTTCACTGGAAGTTCGTTTACTAAGTTTGCTTTGAATTCCGCTTAGAATCAGGTTTGTTTAAAATCCGGCGAAATGCGACCTAAACAAACGGAAGATTAAAAGGTGCGACAGCACGAATGTCCGTGCTTGCAATCGAATTCGTGCGCGCCAATTCATTCGTTATCTGCTCGAGTAGAAACATTTTCTTCGCAGCGACACGAAGCGACAGTTGACGTCACAACGTATGAGCGGACTGATAGCTAGGGCCATTTAAAGTCATAAAAGTCATATTTTTTTCTGTGCTTCAGGAAGCTATGAAACGATCTAAAAACGAAAATCACACCCCTGCGAAGTCTATAACAAAAGTTATAAAGTCACATTTTCCATGTTGGGTCATAAAGTCATATTTTGCATATTTTCAACCTAATTCAATAAAAAAAACATTAAAACAAACTCAAAATATCAAGTGAAACTACTATATCGCTAGATCTAAGCTGCATCCTGCAAAGTGAACCCACTTGGACACCCTGCGGATGTTGGCAAAGACGTAGGCAAGCAAGTTATTTGAATGAAATGTAATGTACTGCCTAAAAATGCATTTTTTTGCTGCCCCAAAGAAATAAACCAATGTCCATGCATGTTTTCAATTTGCTTCAAACCAAACTATATGTTTTGCTCAAGTTTGGGAGTTGTTTATTTTAGTGGGGCTTCAACAAACCATGGGGCTACCATATTTTATGCCTATTGTCGCTAGCAATGCTTCTTTGTACAGTAGTTATGTCCTAGCTCAGTCATTTTTGTTTGGTCATATGATAAAATCATATTATCAGGTTTTTTAGGTCATAAAAATGGCCCTACTGCTAGCGTTTATATCACTGGTTAAAATGCTTATTTGCGATTCTGAAACGTCTTGCGTCTTTTTTACGTTTGCAGTTATATTTCTTTTCAGAATGAAGGTCCTGGCGTTGGTGTTAGGCATCGTTGCTTCAGCCTTTGCACAAGGTAAATCGGTTGGGTGGATTAAAATTGCAGCACGCTGATCAGTGTGAAAATTACTGCCTGCAATTCTCTCTTAACAAACAAATGCGATTTGCGTAAACATGCGCGTTTGTAGTGAAATGTAGTTTGGCGCAAGATGTACTCGACGTGTGCGAGTGGCACTAGCTGGAGTCTGTTCAGAAACGGTTTTCGTTACAATGAGTTTAAGAGCAATCATTTACGTGCCAGACGCAACTTCTCTGTTAAACTGGTCAATGTTGTATTCATTGGGTTGCTATTCTAAATCGCTAAACCTTGTTTTCAGTGAAAGTAAAATATTTCTTGTTTGTCCGCGAAGCGTTGTGAATTCTCGAGTCACCCTAAGGCGATAAACTATGTACAGAATCATTGCCTTGCGCAGAAACTTCGCCAGAATCGTCGCGATTGCGGGCGCCCATGCAAACAAATTATTCAGTCGCAAACATTAATTTGAAATCATTTGTCAGTGGTTTGTCATACTTTGGAATCCGGCTTATTATAAAATAAGGCCTTTTTGTTTTCGCATTGCGTTGTTTGCTTAAACCGAGCAACTCTGCATGGCTTGTGTGTTTCAAGAGAAGAGCTGACCAATAGCGTTTGAATGATAGCATTAAAATTAAGTCTAACGTTTATTTTTGTTCACGCTTTCCTTTTGTGGCTGAAGATGGAGAAGGTATTTGTGTTAGGCTTGTACGAGAAACTCGCAAGCTGCATTTGAAAACTTTGTTTTGGAGATGTGACTTATGTTTCTATGCATGGTTGTTAGTTTTATTTGCAATGCCAAGATCATGGGCGCCCGCATGAAACCTTGAAAAAAAGGCACATTTTGCCAATTTGAAAAACATTGAGAAGTGGCATTGTCTGTAGCATAACAAAACTAACATCCTTCCTTCTACCAACCGAAGCATTTCATGATTACAAGTGATTCATCTAGCGCTCATAAAAAAAAACTACGGTTTAATTTGCTTGGCAAGATTGCCTCTGAGATTTCCGTCCAAGTTCACGTATGCAATGAAGCCGCTATAAAATAGGTTACGTGTAATTCGTTTCGTTGGGTAGCATGAAATAACGAACTCTGTTTTTTTTCCGTGGCGCCCATGTCTGTTTCCCGTTTTTGTATTTTTGCGTGATCTGAGAGGAAAATTTGCACTTGGGTCTGAGAAAGCTCACTTTGAAAAAGTCATTTATTGAAATTGCCTCGGAATACTTAAAAAAACTTCTCGTTTCATTCATGCAGATGTTGTTCAAGTGATTTGCTCTGAAAACTCAATCACGACCAAAATACAAAAGCAAGTAGTCACGATTGCCGGGTACACGATGAATGACATTCACTTGAATGATCAAAGCTGTGTTTTTGATGAAGAAGATGACGAGTTTTACATCAAAAGAATCAGTCCGCTTTCTGCTTGTAAAACGCACTACGAGGTGAGTGCAAAACAGATAATAACGCCTGTTAAATACCTCGATGCTGTTGCCTGCTTATGTGAAAATACCCAACTACGCATGGATTCAACGGTAAGCATCTACAAACTTACCAGGGTGTAGTGGACAAGATAACATCGAAGTCTTGCACGTAGCAAGATTCCTACTACTTCATCGAAACTTCGGTGAACTACGAGCCTGCTCATTTTGTTATTGCCAGAAATGCAGTTGGCCTGCATAATTCCATGATTCCATGAGTAGATGTAGATAAAAGGTTGAAAAAAAATACAATTGTTGAAAAAAATTAGACTCACCAGTTCACGAAGCTCCGTTTCACAAGACAGACTGTGTCGTTAACGACGGAAGATCAGCTTAGCGACAACTTTTTCAACACATTCTCAGTTTCAAATGCTTCGGAACGCAGAAGTCCTGACGAAAGTCGAATGTTTTAAAATCACACGCTTTAATGCATCCAAGGTGAAGTGAAGCGGAGAAAACAGCATACGATGTAAGGGCGCTTCTGTTTTTATTTGCAGAATATACCACAATGCACAGGGTGGAACTTCGAATTCTTGCAAAATCGTTCAAGTAACAATAAGGCAACAACCAATGACTTAAATTAAAATCATGTTGGACATTTCCGAAAACGTCGAATACGGTTTAATATAAAATTGTAAATCATTGGTTGTTGTTTTATTGTTTCTTTCGTCGCAACAAATCTAAAAATGGTAACCACTAAACCAGCTTTCTGATTCCATCACGTTTTCTTCCAATCTCAATTTTTTTTAAGTTTTTCTCCTGTAGTAATTTTTAATTGAATGTGATAAGTTTTGCCAGTTTTTCAAATGGAGTGCGAAATTCTGCATGTATTCCTAAACATGGTATCTCCCCATTTTGTTAAATTTATAAAAATTGGTCCCATATTATTAGTAACCCAAAAGTTGACCCTTTAAAGGTACTTTCCTATAAGAGCATCTTTGAGCTTCAAGTGGATTGTATTCAGCCACGACGTACCTCGTTACCTGGAGCGTTTTGTAGTACATGATGAAGGTGGATAGAACATATAGCAAAGATGTCTTTGTGCGTGCTTCATAACATGTATGAGATCAGGTAATAAGGCATCATCAGATTTGTAACCAATGCGAAACTTTAAGTACTGTGACAACTACCTACAAACCCAGGTTGTATTGAAACCACTTGAAAATCCAACACCGATCGGCAACGCCAGCAAATACTTGATATCAACAAACATCTGAAGTCACTGTCTGTTGCTGATTGATCAAGTCCTTTTTCGCCTTTTTTCTTTTCTATAAGTAAACTTGGAGTATTTTCAAACGCAACTATTTTAGAATTGCATGAGAATTTCTGTTGTGCAGCTTTTGTTTATCTTTGAAGAGTATCCCAGCTTTTTGATATCAACCCATGCAATGCGACAGGCCCAGCACTTAACTTGATCCCTATTACAAAACCGAATGTGCTGATGTGAGATATTTCTGCTGCGTTGCTATTATGACGATCTCAATAAAGTTAGTTTAATATTTAATGTGTATTGGATCCTCTTAATGTCAGACGTTTACAGCGTCGTGTTTGCGTTTTCAATAAAGTGGGTGTACCTAATTTGCTGATGCTGGCCGCAGTGTGGCGTCGTGCATAATTTAAAGGACAAATAGGGTTTTGGGCCATGGTGCCAAATCGCTGGCCGACACTCAACAACCTTTAATATTGATCCTCGCAGCACTTTTGCTTGTCAGCTTGTCAACTTGCGGTGACGCCGATGACTTTCTCGCTTGTTGGAGTAAATGCAAACTGGTGATAGAATGAAACTTACAAGCTTGATTAAGAGTTTTGTCAATTTTTTCTAACAGAGCACATCGATCTTTGCTCGTGTTCCGCAATTATTGCCGGTCAAAAACGCTTGACCCTTTTACTTAATTGGCGATCAACGTCGAAGCCACGTAAATGTGGAAAGCGTATCTTTAACATGACATACTTGAAGGGAGACGAAACGTCGCCTCACACTGGCACGAGTCTAAACGTCGCTTTGCACCAGCTTGCTAGCGCCAACACGCGACTAAACATTTGTTGACAATCGTGAGGCCAGCGATTTGCAACTACTGTTGAACGCAATATGAAGACAACTGTGTGGTACTTGGGCAGGGTCAGCGGAGATGGGCACCCACCGACCATCCGTGATATTTCATTCGGGATTCAACACGCGCAGAATGAAAATTTCCTGTTTGTTGTAAAAATGTATAATGTGCTAGGTACGTTCCAAAAATAAGTCTCCATAAAGGTGACGTAGTCGCATCAGTCAACATGCTACTGTAGATACGTATGACTTTACCAAAGCCACTCTCAATCCTATATTCGTGGACTCAATTGCGACCGTGAAGAATTATCGTTAAGTCCTCAAGCTCATAGCCCACATGAGAAATCCGACACAGATTAAAATCAAAATAGTGTTTTTGGAAGATCGTCCTCACTGGATTTTCCCTCTACTTGATATGAGTCACCGGCAACCTTGCTGATAGGAAAGACAGTTCGCCGCCTGAAAAGGTGGCAACTACTGACTTATCATGTTTATGAACGTAAAAAGGATTTGAAATGTTTTGAATTAGCAGCAAGTTGATAATTGAATAAACTTGCAAGCAAATCCTGGACAAATTTTCACCGTTTCGGCTTTACCTGTTGCGAACGATAATTGTGCTTTAAGTTGTGCTCCAATAAAATCTGTACGCAATTAAGCAGCAACATCCACAGCAGATAAGATTGATACGTTTTTCATTTTTGGATTTGTCAGACGTCTTTCCACATCCGTTGCCAATGCCATCACGCTGGTCATTTGCGGTGACAAATTAACATTCACTGAGAATTACAAATTTCAAAGCGAAAACGAGTGTTTTGCACCACGTATTTTGCAACTGTGTTAAAAAAAAGTTTGTTTGTTTGCAGGCGAACGACACTCATGCAACATACACAAACTCTATTTCCACTGTTCTCACCGGACCAACTTTTCCCTACGGCGTAGTAGTCGCTTCGTCTGCGGCTGCCAACCCCAAGGTGCTGAGCGCGCGCATTGTTTGCAGCTACAGGATCGACATCAACGTCAGTACCATGTTTGTTCCAAACATTACGATCATGTAAGTTTTGCTCACAGTCAGTGCAGTGCAAACGTTTTGCATTAATATTTTTACTTGGAGATGTAGGGTTAGAGAATGGAAAACGTTGAGTCTTGGGAAAATGTTTTTTCTATGGAAGTGCGTGTAGTCTACATCGGCCGTGGTTTCCACAGACTCAGATGACACTAGGTACTTGATTAGGCGTGTGCAGCTCAACATGCAAGCTATTCGCTGACAAAACGAAGAAAACACAAAACTCCCGCAAGCAATTTTGTTTGCCTCTTAGTTCATGTAAGGAGAAAATTGCACGCACAGAAACCATAGACCAGCCCGTGGCCTAATGGCAAGTGCGTCCGCTTCGGTGCTGGTAGGTCGCCTCTCGGCCGGGTCTTACCAAGACCTTGTAGATTGGTGCTGCGGCCTTCTCACCAGGCGCACGGTGTGCGGAAGAGCTGCAGGGAACTCACCCAGAACATAAAAACAAGCCGAGTAAAAATGAAACCAGAAATTGTACAAACTCAGTCGTGGCGCTACAAGACCATGGTAGTTATAAAGCGCCAACAACAAAC
>JGI24159J19872_10001916_pt1 | contig 23972 bp, 21 predicted proteins | sample Ectturendosymbi4_FD_19872 | JGI IMG/M metagenome (IMG submission 19872)
AGTATTTCTGGTTCAAAAGTATGGCCTGAAAACAACAAATTAATTCATTAGCTGATTAGGGGATTAATTAATTATTTTGTTGTTTTTATGCCATGACTTTTGAACCAGAAACGCTAGGAAGCCAATCAAAAGATCAGATTCTAGCCTAGTTTCTAATAAAAGCTTGAATCAAAAAATTCCATCCAGCGATTGGGGCCCAGGGCCAGGTAACCTGAGCCAAAATGGTCTAAAACCTACCCACTTATGACATCACCCACAAAAAACCCAAAACCTGGAATGATTTTTTTTCATTGCAAACTAAAAGACTCACCGCATCTTTTGAGGGTTTGAATAGCTCTCTAGCACAATCAAGGTTGTTAAGTTTGCAATAAGTTTCTAGGAACTAAGTGGCTTTTCTTTAGAAGTGGATTTAACAAAATCTTTAATCATACAAAACATGGCAGACATTCAGTCTCAAGATGTTACTAATCAAAGAAAATCATTTGGAGCCACGTTTTCAAAAAGTCACAACAAACACCAAAGTGTAATGTGCGCTCGGTTATACTAGAACAGGTGATTCGAGCACTGAATATTTAATCAGTCAATTAAAATCAAAGCACAGAATCCATGTTATCCATATGAGTGAAGACCACAAAATTATTCCGGCTTCAGGAAAAGATCCAGTCAGAAATCGTGGAAAAAGAAACAAGTGTTTCTCAGGTTACAAAAACAGCCCCAATAACATTGAAAAACTGTACCATGTTTTACATACAATCAAGCCCACACCAGTGGAACCAGGAAGGGCTTTTTCAGCCATTGGACTATTTGCCATAGAACTCGAAAACAGACTGAATGATGACAGTATGCTTCGACATTCATATGTCAATATTATAAAAATAAGTAAAAAACTGCCTATTTGCTAATAAACAATGCATAACAACAGCAGTAATTTCAAAATTATATTGAGTTTTTATTGCACAAAATCACATTTAGTCCACTACCCAAAAAAACTTCAGTTTTCTAAGTTTTTTTTCAGCCACCTGAAACACGGGTTTTGAAATTTTGTCCCGAATTGAAACACTAATAAAAACCTCTTTTTTATAACTGTCACCTCTGCAACCAACTTCATCAGACTGCCGGGCAACCAGCACATTTTCTTCTTTCAAACAACCAGGTATCAAATGTGGTAATGAATAAAAACAGGTCTATAAGCAAACTGCACAGAATTTTCAGTAACTATTGGATTATCATTGTGATCCTACTTTTGTTTTGTCAGAATTATTAGCTGAAGGTTTAAGGTCTTTGTTGGGTTGGTGTTTTCTGCTCTGATAAACATGAGTGACTCACGCTATTTTACTACCACTAAAAAAGGAGAAATTTTTGAACTGAAGGCTGACTTGAACAGCGATAAAAAGGAAAAGAAAAAGGAAGCTGTAAAAAAAGTGATTGCCAGCATGACTGTGGGCAAGGATGTAAGGTATGTGTTGCCTAATTAATACAAATCAAGCCGCTTACTGCAGGGTACAGCATATTGTGAGATAACGATCACCTTGTGCATCAGGGAAACTGTATTTGGAATATTTTGGTTGGTTCTGTTTCAACCAGTTTTACTCAACATTGCATGGATCCTACCAGTGCGTAGTGGCAAACCTGTTTGTAATGTTAGTGCATTGGGACATATACATTAGTTGCAATACTTGTATATAACAGTCAACCTGTTTGTACTTTCTACATTCAACTCTCAAAAGATTTTCTTGAATACTACTATGAAATTCACAAATTTACTTTTAGATTCAGTTGGTTGCATGAAAGGTGTAATATGAGTACACTTCGAAATGTTTATACTATTGTCTCTTGGGCATGTTGTAATATTGTAATTTGTTGCATGTGGTATATTTTTGTATCTTTTTTGTTTTCGTACTTCATGTAGTGAAGCTATGTCCAACCAAAATTGCTTATTGAACCAAAAATTAGACTGGTATATAGTGTTTAGTTGGTATGAACTGGAAAATAGTGTTTCGTTGATAAAAATCAATGATTTGTATGGTTCGTAAGGATCTGACTGTTGATTTTATTTTGAAGTGCTTTGTTTCCTGATGTCATTAACTGCATGCAAACGGACAATCTTGAACTGAAGAAGTTGGTGTATCTTTATCTCATGAATTATGCCAAAAGTCAACCAGACATGGCAATTATGGCTGTCAACACATTTGTGAAAGTAAGTTGACTTTGTTTTTCCTTGACTCGCATTGTAGATTCTATTTTCTGCATTCTGTAATGTACTTTCCACATGTGAAATTTTCGATAAAATACATTTATATCACTCTGCCTTACTTCCGGTATTAACAATTAAAAACTCTAGGTTTTCTGTAACCTTTCGAGCAGTCAACTGAGTTGGCTCTGACTAGACTAAACATTCAAGACTAAAATGAATAAATTGGAGCACAAGCTGCAAAAATTAAAAACTGGAAAATGTGTCTTTTCCTAAGTGATTAACATTCCAGTGAATTCAATTCTTTGGGAAATGTATTTTCCCGTTTTTGTTTGTCACAGCTTTGTGTTCCAATTTATTCATTTCAGTCTTGAGTGCATTTTCACCTGCGCTCCAGGCAGACAAATTGATAGATTTTAAGGCTTACTCTCAACAAATAGCAGTGAAAGGACTGCTCTAGCGATTACAAAACCCCATCTTCAACTAGGTTGTTTGCGGATGATTTCGCACCCTGCTTTTTGAACAGGAGGATGCACCAACTGGGGAGCGGCCCCTGCCACACTTGCATAAGGTCAGATATCCACTCTAGTGACAGCCCAACAGCTGTTTAACTGTGCTGTCTCCAGTGGGGTATGGGTGCATAGTCAACCTTCCAGGCAGGATTCTGACTTGGATGCATTCATTTATAATCCATCAGATGGTAATTTTGAACCATTAGCTTGTCAGCCAAGAACATGAACCAAATGTCTGAATCTGCAGCTTTTGTACTGATCAGAAGTAATGTTGCAACAACACTTCATCAGTAGGGTAAAACTAACCTGTCTCACAACAGTCAAGATTGAAATCGTGAGGTCAAGCTGGCACATACTTGGGGATATTTGGGTCTATCATATCTTTAGACACAATACACCAGTCTAAATGTTGATCATAGCAGTACAATCATGCATGCTCATTTTTCAGTTTAGAAGTCACTTCGTGCAATTGTTATATATCAAAGATAGGTTTTGCTGTGTCTAGGAAAGCCTGGTTGCACTCCTGAAAATGATCTCTGGTCAAGATTTTTTTTCTTTGGTGACAGCAATTGGCGGCAGGTCAATGCCTGAATTGTGCTTCTTGCCAAGGCGGCTGAGATGAACGCTCTTGCCCAAGGAACATTACTAGATTTTTTAATGCATTTGCTTTTGCCATGAAAGTTTATAATAATTTTTCTATGCTGGACTTCAACAAATTAAAAACTTAATCAAAACGAGTTCAATTCTTCAAAAGGTTTGCCAAACATTATTACAGGAATAGCTAGCCTTAAACAACATACAATAAAGAAGAATATTTTTGTAAAAGTTACTATCACTAAACTATTTATGGAAGCATGTTTCAAGTGAGACCATATCAATCATTAGGTTAAGAATTTTTTGTGGCAGCTAACTGCTCCAAATCATGAGTCAATGTAAAACCGTTCAACATTCAACTCACAGGACCTGAAGCTTAAGATGATTTTAGATATTTACTAGCCTTGCAAATGTTATTGGTCAGAACTGTGGTGATGTTTGCTTTTCTGGAGTAAAAGTGTGTTTTATGCAGTGCATTTTTGCCATTGTTTTTTTACTCCAAGATGCATCAGGTGGAATTGGAAACAAAGGTTAGAGAGTGAGAAAATTCTGAGATCAATTCAATTGACTAACCAAAGCAAGTTCCATAGTGTGGTAGATAGGTCTACAAATGCTCTTATTTAAAGTTTTTCCTCAGTCGAAACTTTGGGAGTGAGCAAAGAGAAGTTGTCCGTCATTAACATACTGTTGTTGCTAATGTGAACACCCTGCATTGAAATACTTTCGGTTTGTGATAGAGGTTTATGTCCTTTTAGTATGGGAAAAAGACAGCGAAACTCTGTTGCATCTTTAATAATGACTGAAAGTCTCAAATATGACAGTGGAAGCTAAAGCAATTTTTAACCAGCTTACTTAAAAAGCTTTTAAATGTAAATTGACACAATTGTAGGTAGTTTTCCTATTCTCACACTTTGGTATTTTGGTGAAAATTTTTTATAACAAAATTGATTTTAAAGGGAAACTTCGCTGCACTAAATTTCAATCACTGAAGTTAATTGTTTCATGTTTCAAATGAAAAGTTATTGGTATGACTGTTGGTAGAGCTACCAATATTGCTGCATCGATCTTGCATCTTCCAAGGAGTATTATCATCACTTTGTAGAAATCAAATAATCCTTTTGATCAAGAGTGGCATATCTGTACAATGTGTTGTACATTTGCTTAAATATGCTTGACCCAAACACTACTTATATTAAAAAATCCAGGCATTTCCTGTTACACTGGTGTTTTTTTCCGAAAACAGATTCCGAAACACATTTTTAAAATGGTTGTTTTATCGCTTGTTTCCATTCTGCAGGATTGTGATGACCCCAATCCGCTCATCAGAGCTCTTGCTGTGCGAACTATGGGGTGTATTCGTGTTGACAAAATCACTGAGTACTTATGTGAGCCTTTAAGAAAATGCCTCAAGGTAACGCTTTTCCCGTTTAAATGACTATGCTTATTGCGTTGTCTTTTTGTATAACTAAATAAAAAGCAGTGTCCAAACTGAAACGACCTCGTTGTTTTAATGCCAAGCAACAACACTGCTGGAAAAAAGGTTGGAGCAATATTTGAATAATTTTGGATAATTCAATAAGATGAATATCTGGTTATTTCTTATTCAAAATTCCAAACCGCTGAATGATTTACCTGGAAAAATATTCGCTGTCCAGCGATAGCTGTCCCGGACTGCGTTGTAGAAGAGCTACGAACTACGCTCTTGGGTTACAATTCAGTGCGTAATCGGAATGTTTGCCGTGTTATGATATAAAATGGTATGGTGTGGTTGTGTTGCAGCCACAAATTTTTTATTCTAGCTTTGCTCTTAGGACGAAGATCCATATGTTCGAAAGACGGCTGCCGTTTGTGTTGCTAAACTTTATGACATCAACAACAGCCTGGTGGAGGATCAGGGATTTTTGGATGGATTGAAAGACCTTCTGTCGGATTCAAATCCAATGGTAATTGAAACTAATTGTTGCTTTCAAAAATGCTAGCTGTCAGAATATAGGCTAACATGACAAGTATGTCTCGGTCAGATGGCTACAGTGCAATACGTGTTGAAAGCAACAAAAATGCAGCAATGACTTCAAACACTATATCTATTTTTTTCAATTCAGCTTATTCGGGAAACAAACACACACTAAAAAAACTCACAAAAATAAAGAAGATAAGTTAAACAAGCAAATTAGAAACAAAATAAAAATCAAATTTGCATCTTCCCGGGGTACCTAATATAACCAGGTGGTTTTCTAGGTAGGTCCACCACTACCCTAATGGTGAGATAGGGTTATATTAATAAGGTTCTTCACATTGTACCATGAGACACCGTTATGTTAAAACAAATTTTAAACATTTCAACCATTTGAAACAAAAATTAACAATTTTGTGAACTTTCGTCCTTGATTTTTCCAAACCCGTTTATAGCCCATTGTTGTACACCCCTCTGTTTCATAGCAGCACATCAGCGGTACATGAAAGGAATCATAGTGTTGTTTGTTTGTATTGCCAAAAACATACCAAAGGTTACTCATGAAAAGTAAACAGTAGTGGCGAGAAGGTTGTTAAAATGTGCGCGCGCTTCACTGTTTCCATGAAGTAGAATTAATTGCGATGTTGAGCAGTGCTTACCAACCATTTTCAGCTTGCGACCCACTTTTACTGACTATTTTTGTGGGGTCCTCTGTGCGATATCGCGATAAAGCAACAATAATAAAAGTGAAATATGAGAAAGAAACAAAATATAAACAACACATGCAAAGAAACGTTTCCAGTGGTGAGATGCCTGAAAATTGTAACATTTTGAAATGTTTCGCGGTCTTCTGAAAGAACTTCACAGTTCACTGGCTGGGAGGCACTGAGCTGTGGAGCGAATCGACGTGCGAGATGCAAACCTGCGTGAATTTTGATTGTCTTGACCTGTCTTGCCATCGGAACACATACTGCAGTGTAGATAGAAGGCCAAATGCGTGCGTATGATGAGACGTAGGCAACGTCTGCGTCGCCCTAAAGCCCTAAACAAAACTCTTTGTCTAGGCTTTGTGTATGTGTGAGATCGCGTGCACTACTCGTATCTGTTCATTAGTAACACAAGCTACCACCACCCCAGGTCGTAGCGAATGCAGTTGCGGCTCTGTCCGAAATCGGCGAGACGTCGACTCGAGTGGCGGAGCAAGTGAACTTCATGAACCCGCAGACTATTAACAAGCTGCTCACTGCTCTGAACGAATGCACCGAGTGGGGGCAAATTTTCATTCTGGACGCTTTGTCCAACTATGACCCGGAGGACTCGAGGGAAGCGCAGAGGTACTTTCAAAATGGCTACATTCTGATTCGCTGAAACACGTACTGATTCAGTGTGGGCATGTGTAGATAATAAAGTGGTATGACTCAATTATAAGTTTGAAGAATTTTGTGGGTTATTGAAGGTTCGAAGTAAAATGTCGTCCTTTCTGCAAACATCTCGTACCGTATTGTGCGCTTGCTGTGATATGATACAGGTTGTGTTTCGGTTTGGACATGACCTTTAAGTCGCTCTCAACAGTGGTACTATTGGAATCGCACATATTCAAAGCGTTGCTCTTGACCGCGCTCAGCGAAATTCTTGTTCCTACTAAGCTAGTGCGTTGGTTTCTTCAACTGCAAGTACTGTCGTTTCATTTGTTGCTTAATTGATTAAACTTGTGTTGCAGCATTTCTGAGAGAGTTACACCAAGATTGCAGCACGCCAACTCCGCCGTGGTGCTCTCTGCTGTCAAGGTGAATAATTTGATTTAAAGTCGTGCGTGCGTTGTTTCAACTTAGTCGCTTTTCACGCGTTTCAGTCACCATCATTTTCTGTGGCCTGTCGTCCATTTGCTTTCGGATTAATATGATCGCTGATCAAAAATCGATCTACCCTGCTGCACTCCCAAATTGTGCATTCATCAGTGTTTGGTGGATTTTAGTAGTTGTGTTCGTGCAACGAGAAGTGGGATGCATTGGCTCGGAAGGCTTCTGTCTATGCGTTTTTCTTGGTTTTCCTTCCTTTGGCTGTGTAATACTAGCAAACAAATTTATGCGGCTGAAGATAGAGTGCAGGCAAAGAAAAACAGAATGTCAACATTTCCAGGCTGTAACATACCAAAACGTATTTGAAAATTGGCACTCACGCTTTATAGGTTAGGATGTGTGTGTTTTAAGTTACAAGAACTGATGAAACCTCATCAGAGAAAAGACTTCTGCTGAAAATAAAATGCTTGGTACAGAACGCATTGCTTTCAAAATGTCATGCTTGACAATTAAAATTCTATATTATAAAGTCTGTTGCTGATTAACTTCGGAGTGTTGCAGTTTTGTTGCACTGCATCTAAATTACTGACATTAAATATTTCCAACTAACCTGATTTTTTCTTTGATTCCAGCTCATTCCGGTTCCGACTGGAAACAATTCATGATTCTGGTACATCGCCAAATTTACATAAACGTTTGTGAACAACGCTGAGGGTTTCTAGGTTTTCAGAAAAAAATTGTGATAACACTTTGTACTGGACAGATCTTTTTGTTTTGTGTCTAGGATTTGGTTTCAACGACGAACATCATGTTTTGCTTTGTAGGTCTGCATGAAGCTTCTCGAACTGCTGGAAAATGACAAGGAGTATCAAAGCAGTTTGCTGAAGAAACTTGCACCACCGCTGGTCACACTACTTAGTGCTGAGCCCGAAATCCAATACGTTGCTTTGAGAAATATCAACCTGATTGTCCAGAAGCGGTAAAGGTTCTTATTTATTTGCAAACGTTTTCGGCTCAATTGTCTGATTCCTCGCTTGTTCGATCATGCACTGCTACCTCGTTATGCTGCAACTTTAACGACGATTGGTCAGTAAAGTCGGATTTTCATCAATGCTTCTCTTTGTTTTGCATCCCTTCCGTTTTGCCAAAACTGCTTATTTCACTTCCGCTAGTTTGCAAGTTTCAAATGCTGTAGTACTTCTGATTGTTTTTCCACGTACCTCATTTCATAATGGAACATGCTTGCCATGGCAAAACAATAAAACTCTTTGTGAATTGGTAAAACTGCACGTCAAATTGCTGTTTTGTCAAGCACACCAGCGACAGTGGCATGCATGGAAAACATTAAACGATTATGATTTCTGTGTTCAGACCGAGCGTGCTGAAACATGAAATGAAGGTCTTCTTCGTCAAGTACAATGACCCAATCTACGTCAAACTGGAGAAGCTGGACATCATGATTCGACTCGCGTCGCAATCTAACATTGCTCAGGTAAGCTAAGCCGCTGAAGCCTGATCAAGATACCAATAGTACTTACTTATTTAGACATTTTGAAAACATGTACTCGTGTGTACTTTTCCAAGCAATGAACAGTCGTGTGAAATTCATTGAAATATCTTAACTGGAAGCTGTGTTCTTCCTGATCTTCTTTTTCACGTACTTCACGAATTCATTCAGTATTATCGCGATCACAAGTGATTGGTTTTCCAAGTCTGCCCCTAATCAGTTTTCACATAGGTTGTACCTAAAAATGATCTTAACAGGCGCTTCCGAATTTTTTCTAACTGTTTCAATCCTTTTGCGCTGTTTCGTTAAATCTCTTTACTTCCAATGCTTCCTCGATCTCGTTCACTGAGGTTTCCAGCGCGCTGCGAAGAAGAAGNAACTTCAACGCTTTTAATTGTTGCGATAGATGAAGATCAGGAGCCGGTCAAGTTTTCCGCGAAGCCATTTTCGCAGAAAAGACCATTGAGTTTTATTCTGTAGGAAAAGCGTCGCCTTTTCTTGGCAAATACTCGCCATGAGCGTCCAGCCTCACGTGAATGAAAAACGGAAGTAATTGTCATTATGATGTGGCTTTGCGTGGAGCAAATCACCATGTTCTTGTGCTGATCAGGAATGTCGTAACGAAAGCCACCTGGGCGTTTTGGGTTGCGGGAACTGGAGCGGTTGCAAGATGTAATTCAGCCATAAGCCATTCCCAAAGTGGAATGCATGAGAGATTGCCTAAAAAGCATCACCGTCAGAATAAATTGTACTTAAAAACAACGTATTTCATGCTCAGTGAATACGATGTTCTGTTTTTATCTTGTTCGGTCGTATGTTTCTACATTATTATAAAAACATGGATAAACTGTTTGGATTTTAGAAGATTGTTGCCTGAGACAATACTTTTTTTTAACTGGCCCAAAGGGGTGAACACCCATAAGTAGAAGCTACCGGTGACCAGTTGTAGGGGAATCCCCCGCAATTTGGGTTAGTTTATGACTGATAATAGTTTGTGGTTGTGAATAGGGCAGCTTTTGTCGACACTGTGGAAGCGAAACGTCATGATTTGAAGATTTTATATATGCGTCAACACTTCATAAGACATGTCGACTTAAACATTCAAAACAACGTGGATTTACGCCATAAACTACCAGCACTGCATGGCATCGAGTTGGGGAAAACCTGGTGGGATTGGGCTGGTTGGGTGTCCGTCGACTGAGAGAAATCAGCATTTGCTCTGTAATATAAATTTGCTCTCATACATTATCTCGACCGAGGCAGGTTGTAGTTCAATTGCATGTCAGAGACGAAGTAGTGTGAACGTTGGGATTCATCCAAAAAGAAACGTCACCAGCGTTGCTACTCCGCTGGAGATACAACACACGTTGGAATAAAAGGCATGATATGTTGAAAGCCGTCCGAGACTACCCGTCTCTCAACTGGCATATGTATGCAATGGTTAACAACGCATCCGTGCATTGTGTGTGAAGGTTCTGGCAGAATTGAAAGAGTACGCCCAAGAAGTCGATGTTGATTTCGTGAGAAAATCAGTGCGTGCAATCGGACGTTGTGCCATCAAAGTCGAGGTGAGGTGAAACTGGTTCAAACCGGTTCAGGTACTTTTTATCACTCACGTTTGGTGGCAGTTGAACAACGCGTTAACATCCATATGCTGCGCACTCAGATCTCCAGTTCCTTGCCGTTGCCACGAATCCTTTGTTTTTGGCTTCCATTAGTGAAGAACTTTATCTTCGCTTAAAATGCACTTTTAGTTTATATGCTGTGCTTCATTTATCGCATGTCGTCTGTTCAATAAACCAGAATCACCTGAATCATGCTATAGACAAACAAGAAGTCGAAAGGAAACGTCTGCGACTACTCGTCCCATTATTGCTAACATAAACGACGTGGTTTATTGAGTTCTTTCTGGAACAGGGTTCGCAAAAGTGATCTGTTATGTCCGTGTTAAACTGCCTCCTGCACTGTTAACCCCTGCTTGTATTGGAGCTGTTTTCTTGAATGAAATTCTCTAATAAACTGCAAAAACATTTGTCTTTCGTTTTCCTGCATACGGTTGGTGCAGTGGATTGCGATAGTCGTTTTTTTCGTTTTAATAATAAAGAACGTTTCGAGTTTTGGCTTAGTTTGTCAAATCTTGTTTAATAAAACCGTTAAACGAAGCTTTTCTGTTGCTGTACCTCCAAGAACAGATTTAAAGAACTTCATATATTTAGTGTTGCACATTTACCCTGCTTCATCTATGCTGCCGAGTGTATTCAATGTTCAACTGCAATATATGCTTCAGCGTTCCGCACTAGAATGTTCTTTTTATTTTGCGGCAGCAATCCGCTGAACGCTGCGTGAGCACGCTCCTCGATCTCATCCAAACCAAAGTCAACTACGTGGTGCAAGAAGCTATCGTTGTGATCAAGGACATATTCAGAAAATACCCCAACAAGTAAGCTTTCCTGTATCCAGTAAACCTTGGAAAAACGTTTACTTTTTTATTTTTATTCTAAAACCCTGCTCAATAATCCACTAAAGCAAAACAGCAGTTTATGGACTCACATGATGCATGCAATACCTTTAGTCGTTTTCTTTGCGCTGAGAGCCTTGTTATCGTTTGCAGATGTAGCAGCTTGTCTGTGCTGTGGAGCCGGAACTCAAGTTTCAGGCTCTGGCTCCAGAAAGATTTGGTCCATTGATAACTGAAAACCACTGTATTATTTGTGCAGCTTGTCTGTCCCAGAAACTAGGGCTGTGGAACCGGAACCTAAATTACCAGCTCCGGCTCCAGCCATTCAAAATTGCTTGGGCTCCGGCTCCACAGCCCTGGTTGTCACCACGTTCATTTAGTTTTTGCAATTTAAGTTTTCCTTTTTCAAATCGTCGTGCGCTCTCGCGCAGATACGAGAGCATCATTGCGAACCTGTGCGAGAACCTCGACACTCTGGACGAACCCGAGGCGCGCGCGTCGATGATCTGGATCATCGGCGAGTACGCCGAGCGGATCGACAACGCCGACGAGTTGCTCGAGTCCTTCCTGGAAGGGTTCCACGACGAGAACACTCAGGTACCTTTCTGGACGTGTTCGTTATGGTTTTCACACGAAACAGCTTTCACCGCATGTTAGCCTCTCCGTTCATGAAAAGCGGGACTGTCATAACTTGACAGTTTTTCAAAATAGAACTGTTCATGGATTGATGTTAACACCACTGGTTGTGCTTGGGGTTCAGGAAAAACAGACTCTTTCACTGGCCTGCTCATAGGTTTTAGTCGAAGCATAAGTTTGGTAAGAAAACTTCTAAAGCTTTAAAAACACTGCAGCAAATCCTCGAGGCATCGAAACTCGGATCCATGCATTGCAAAATCCCATTTCTATAAGGAAGGTCTGGCCCGAAGTTACTGGGCGCCTTTGAAAGCCCGTGATCTCGCAGACCATAGTTCCATCTTTCGTTGGTGACGAAGTTGTGCCACACCTCTAAGTTGAAATCGGTGACTGCATGGTAGTTTGGCTCGTATCAACTTTCAAAGCGTATTGATTTTGTGCAAAGTCATGCTCGGTCTCCTTATTTGCTTTAATTTTCAAGCACATTATTCCAACCAGGTCCAACTGCAACTACTCACGGCCATTGTGAAGCTCTTCCTGAAGAAACCAACCGAGACACAGGAACTGGTCCAGTCTGTTTTAAGTCTTGCGACGCAGGTACGGTTTGCACATCACATGATATCGTCTTTCATATTTGCCATTGCCTTGGACCGATCCATGTAATATCGCTTCAGCGATTTTTTGTCACGTGGCAAAGTCCGGGTTCTTGTAAGAGTTATTTAAGGCTTTGCGGTGGCTCTTCTCGTCCGTGGAGAAGTTGAAGCCGAGATTTGTTGCGCACCTCCGTGCAGATACAAATCTGATTGTGACCTTTGATGACGTTTGAGTATCTTGCTGTTCTCAGATGATTACTTTATCCAACGGGCGAGGGAATAGTTCAGCAAATCCGCCATTCCATTATAGATTCGGCGACGAAGCCGAGCTTCTAACGTCTCTTTTAATATGAGACGCAACGCCGTAGGCGCAATGGCGCTTTACTGCCGCAAGCAGACATGAAAAGTTAGAAATAAAATCCCGCGGCAATATTTTGATTTCATTAACTGTTTATAGCGCGGGGATCTCAAGATCAAATTGCTCCGAAGGCCGAACGAGGACTAATAATAAACTAACTCGAGGGCCGCATTATGACGCTGGCGCAACAATGGCGGTACCTGAACCTTAATAAAAACAACTTTAACATCTTGTTTCCTATAAAAAGGTGTCAGGGGTAATAGGGAAGTCATTTGCTACCCGATAACTTGCTGTGAATAAACTAAATAATGTAAATGTTAAATATTTGCAAATTCCCACAAAGCATCGCGGGCCGTGTGTTTGAGACCCTGGTTTAGCGAGTCATTCAGGAAAGAAAATTACAAGCAATCAATTGCGATCCAGTCAACCCAACTACAGTAAGTTTCCAGCATTTTGCATCCCAGGGATTACCGTTTCAGCGTAGCGCAATTTTTAAAAATTGATGTTTTCAGAAACAAAATATACTTTTCTGCAACAGGACAGCGACAACCCCGATCTTCGTGACAGAGGCTACATCTACTGGAGACTGCTATCGACTGATCCGGCTGCAGCGAAGGTGAAAAGTTTGATGGGTTGCAGCAGACGTGTGGTTGTGATCAGATTGTCTTGCGTCGATTATCACGATCTATCAGTTTTGCGCGACCCGGTCCGAGTAACTTGTTTACTTTTAAATTGGTCAAAATTATGGGGATGAAAAAGAAGTTAAATTCGCGAAAACGAGCTAGCTGGAGTGTACAAATCTTTCAACTTTTGTGTAGGAAAAAATAAAAACAAGCTCGCAGGAGTATTTTGCGATTTCATTTTAAAGTTCGCGAGATAACGGTGGGTTGTGTAACGAGAAAAGGCGATGTTCCTTTGCTAAAGAATTAACGCTGTGCGAAAAGAGGGTAACGACGAGTCTGTTTACCCGATGCTACCCATCTCAAACACATTCGCTGAGTTGTTCATAACGCGTCGGGTGCTTGCTTTCTAGTCACCAGATATGTGTTCTGTATAATTTACGCAATCATCTGGTGTTAACTTTGAAAATCGACGGGCTTACCTCGATGGATTTGCTGGCTTTCACATTTTCTTGTAAATATTGCGAACAATCTTTGCAGATATCAGGAACAAGCTGTTATAGACATTAGCAATTACCTTTGTAAATATCAGAGCAATTACCTTTGTAAGTATAGGAATAACCTGTTGTAGACAATAGAAATAACTTACAAAATGCAAGTTCTGCCTGTCTAACGATCGTAAAAATCTACTTCATGGTAGCCGGTAGGGGCAAAGCAAAGCTCACGAACCGTTTCTGTTTGGTAACGTGTGCGTTTGCTCTTTTGTGTTACTGGCTTTGGGGGGGTGTTTTATCCAGGACGTTGTTCTGGCGGAGAAACCGCTCATTTCTGAAGAAACCGACTTGATCGAACCGACCCTGCTGGACGAGCTGATCTGCCACATCGCGTCGCTCGCCTCCGTCTACCACAAACCGCCCAGCTCCTTTATCGAAGGCGACAGAGCCGCTGCGGCGATGAGGAAGTCCTTGCACACCAAGACGCAACAGTAAGATCGCCTGTTTTGTTGCTACTCGATCAGGTTTTGCAGTTGCTTCCTGTCTATGCCTTGCTTGTGGCAGAGCGTCGAACTCTTCAGTCTAATAATTAAAACGAGATGGCGACACAATGCCGATTTCCGGTCGAAAGCTTGTACGCATAAAAATTGCCCAAAGCTCAACGTAAGTCATCAGATTCGACCGAGCTCGTTTTTGGTGCGAAGTGGAAAAAATGTGTTCTATGCAATGTTCTCTGCCTGTACTTGAACGCCAAGCTTATATTTCTGTAGTTCGTGCATAGGGATGCGAACATGGTTCGTGCATAGGGATACGTCACACTGATTGTGGGGCCAAATAATGCGACTGGTCACTTATAGGGGGGTCTGCTGGCCAACAGTCAGAAAAAGTTGAGAAATGACAGTGAATCCGGATGTGAATACTAAAACCCGAAATAACCGAAAAACACACAAAAACAACCACCTGCTGTAAACCAAAAGAATGCTAAATAACGAAATATAAGCTAAGCGGGGGCCCAGTTTTTACATTTCGCTTGCCAGGGGGGTCGGTTTGCACCGCTGCACCCTCGTCAGTTACGCCACTGGCTCTGGTTTGTGACTCGGGACAAAACTGTTGGAAGGACGTTCCCAAAGAACCACCGGTCGCATCGAGAGCTGAGTTCAAACGCCGATTATTCGTTACAGAACTCCAGAAGGTGGCGGCAACGAGGCAACAGCAGCTGCAGCTGAAATTCCTCAGCAACCCGCGCCGCAGGTGAGAGGTCAGAGGTGCTAGTGTGTTGTGTAACTTTTCCGAGTATTCTTGCAATCAGTCATGTTCCGATGCGATTGTTTCGCCGCGGTTTGGGTTTTACGTAAAATATTTGTGGAACTATTCAAATCGGCCTTGAATGTTTATTTGTTTATTTTTGGATTGTGGTGGTGGCCTCTGTTAATAAGTGTGGTGTGTACAACGTGAGGGTTTCAAGAAAATTTGTGCCATTTTTGTGGTTCACACCGTTATGATGAATGGCTGTTGTTAAAGATTCGAAAAAGTTTTACTGTCAGCAGCTGAGCAGATAAATAGTTGCAGTTTTTTTGTAATTTTCAATGCAATTCTATAGTTTGAGGTAGTAGGTTTAATGTGTTTGGGTGTTAATGTCGGCGAATGTTTGCTACGAGAGATACAGTTAGCTCAATATTTCTAAAACCGCGAGTTGCCAATCGTAATCCTCTTGTATGGCCCACCAAGTACTTCATTCGCTGGGTGGTACGCAATTGTTGACTTGACCTTCCTCAGCGCATGACCTGTAATCCGAGAGGGCGCGCGTGAATCAGGCGCCCTATTAAAAACCTGACGACACTATCGTGTCATAGTTTGCCTGATTTGAGTGAGGTCACCGCTGAAACCTGTCAGCTTTGTCGTGATGGAAGCTAAATAAAAGTTGTCCTGAGTAGGCGTTCGTGTCTTGAGGCGCTTTGTTAAGTTAAATGTGTGTTTTCGCTCTTTTTTGGTTAATTTTTTTTCCTGCTAAGTTGAAATGAAAGATCTATGCTTGATAACCCACCAGGTAAATCCTCTTCGAACGATTCTTAAAAAGAAAAGCCTAAACAGTACCACGCATCACTGTGCGCAATCCGTAAAAGTTTCTTCGGCTAGTGAGCGAAACGTTTCAATCGTTGATGACGTCACGTGCTCTTGTTGATTTTCGAAGGTGATTCCCTCACAAGACGCGTTGGTGACCGACTTGTTGGGCCTCGATATTGGGCCGGCTATGGGTCAAACTCCGGCCATGCCAGCAATGAGCGCGCCAATGATGGATCCTCTGGGAGGGCTCGACTACCTGGTAAGTCGAGTGTCGAATTAGATTTAAGGATAATGTTTTTATATATGTTGGAANCTGTCGTTATCCTGGACAAAGGTTGNTTTCAGCAAACGTTGTCAAAACGCCAAGTTGTCCGCTCTGTGTANNAAAACGCACAGAGCGTGAACAGTGTGTTTTCAACTTGACGTTGTTATCTGGAGCAATGAAGAACAGTAAGTGTTCGAAATCTGGTGAGATCCCGTACAATCAAAAATCAACCTGCGTCAATCGTATGTGATCATATGTTGTGAAGCGAGGATAAAGTTAACTTCAAAATCGGTCAAGAGGCGTGACCCAAGTTGAGCATTTCATGTTTTTAATTTTGCATATTGCTGTTTAGCTTGGTGGAGTTGGCCCTGCTGTCCCTCCCAACCAGCCAGGTATCCCCGGAATGGGGGCCCCGCATACCGACAGCAACTCCTTGCTGGGTCTTGACTTCAGTCCGGCTGCGGGATCGTACGTGGGGCCGAAAGAGGTGAGTCCAACTGTCCAGTTCGTTTCGCGGAATAGTCGACAGCTGAAGTTTGATGAGCTCTAAGTGGATTGGCCGCGGCACGGTGTGTTTAAGTGGATTGGCCGTGGCACAGTGTGTTTACAGAACTAAAGCAGGTGTGATGGTGTCAATGTGTCGGAACGACAAAAATGAGCAGTTCGTGGTGAAACGTGAAAAAAGTTTTCTCAAACATGCTGGCTGTCAGCCGGAAACCGTGGTAAAAAATGGTTATGACTTTAGTTGGAACAGTTGTTTGCCATGGCGACCGTCACGGCTGAGGTGACATGACCCAGACCCGTTAATCCTTCTTCCGTTTAAAAACGGCAAAGACCAGCTGCGTTTAGAACTACTGTCAGGCTGCTTTCGCTGCATTAGCTTGAACTTTGCATTGAACCCTTTGCAGTTGATATTTTAGACTAAAAACAACAATCGTTTGCGTAATGCACGGACTGCAATGCGTCGTTGAGCTGTTGTCGCAATCTGGTGTTTGTTTTGCGAACAAATCTAATCTCGTGGCCAGCGCTGCGCGCATGCATTCCGTTTATATCAAAAACCTCCAAAACAAAGCGGGCATATTGACCCGAGCAGCGTGCTCGCCTTATCTCGGGTGTTTTGTTCGACGGGACGCTGAGTTGGCAAAACGTCGGCCCCAGCGGCCATTTTCTTGATCATGGCCGTCTCTGATCGCAAATATTTGTTTCCTCACGCTGAGATTGCCAGTCGCTGTTAACATTTATCTTCAAAGTATGGTTTGACTTCAATGTTTACAGCTCATATACTTTCTGACTAAACCTTAACACAATGCTTTGCTGATTTGGGCAAGTTCGCAAAAGGCCATAGTCTCGTTTTGGGTACAAGTTGTCACTTTTGCCTTGAAGCATCATTTACCAGTTTCGTTTTTTAGCGTTGTTCCATTGTTTTTCTGCAAGTCTTGACGCAATCGTAAAGCTCACTTCACATGAAAACTTAGCAAAAATTTGTGTTTTTCGTAAGTCATCGACAACGCGGAAGCCTTATCTGAAAATTTCTGAAATTTATGGGGTCTGTGTGCGGAAACCGAAAAATCTTAAATTTGTGGGGTCTGCGTGCGAGGAAAAAATGCGTCGTGGAAAAAAACGTGACTTTGGAACTTACGTGGATTCAGCATCGCATTTGCGGTAAAACTGGATTATCTTTTAACGCTCCACGATTTGCAGACGTGGCTGAATGCTGCTTCAGCGAAGGGCATGGAGATCCAGGGAACGTTTCAGAGAAAACAGAAGGAGCCTTTCATGTTTCTCACCTTCTACAACAAAGCGATGCAACCGATGACTGGTTTTGCGATACAGTTCAACAAAAACAGGTGAGGCGCTTGCGTGACTTTTTGCTGGACTCCGCGTATCAGCGCGCCAGTTGGGTTCTGGCATGCTGAGTGCGGATTTAAGCTAATTCTAGTTTTTAGATTGGGTCGGCTGCCGACGCAATACTCGCGTGCCGCACAACTGTGGGGTCTGTCTGATTCGAGCACGATAGGTCTTGCAATACTGTATACATGGAATGCTCAGATTGCCGTTCGGCCAGTGCCGTGTGATGNAATTCTNGAGAAAACTTTTATAGCCATCTCCGTATGTTATGGATTAAGAAAAATGAAAAACAGCCAAGAATTGTTCGTTTCGCTTTGCACAGTGCNTTGGTTTATTGCATTTGCCGCATCGGGCTAGTTCATTTTGCCAGCAAGTTCTTAAAAGAAGCACATNTACAGAAAAAANAACGTAGCATTCCAAGAAAGAAACAAGTTCTCCGTAGTTTTGAACATGTTTGCATTAGTTGCGAAATGCNATATCGCTGCCATTTTGTGCAATTTAGTAACTTGTACTTTGTGGGCTTTGCGCACCTTGTTTCTGTTTTGAGCTTCAGCTTTTTATTGTGGAGTTTATGGTTTTATGCCTTTATGGTTTTGATGGTTATATAAATTTGGAGGGTCAGTTAAGGTTGTACTATTTATCTACTGTAAAGACCTTGACCCACGTAACTACTTCCGAACGAAGCAGTTGCACAAAAATACTATTTCGTTGCCAAAGCGGACCTTTTGACCAAAACATCAGTATGCTTCTTTCTTTCAAATTCCTCGTCGAGGGAGTAATTGCATTTCTTGTCTGCATTTATTCACTTCTTGCAGCGACTGAGAAACTCAATGCTTTATCGCAAAAAGACAGAAGTTCTTGCATTGTTTGTTTCTCACCGCACGACTTACTCAAAATATCTTTTACGATCAAAGTGCTTTTATGCATCGTGCCGCCCGTGACTGACGTAGTGACGCATCTGCTAGGGAGTTAACTGTAGGCTGACTTTTGCATTGTGGGATGATTTTTCGCGTTTTGNCTGTACACCCGGCACTAAAGTACCTGAAGGAAACAACCACTTTTATACGGTTGTAATGTGGGAATCACCAGCATCACTGTTTATCGTAGTCAGCTTTTGGTGTTCTTTGTAACCACGAAATCTTAGCTGGCAGTGTGGTGTTGTATGGTAAACCTCTACGGTGGTTTGTCTTCCACTCTGGGCCGCAAAATAATTTAAATTTACATTGTAAAATTTACAATTCTCATTGACAGAATAAATGCAATTAGTTTTACTGATTTATGTGCTAAGTTTCAAACAATTTGCTACAAGAAAATTGTCCATAGTAGTGTTAAAAACTATATTTATTTATAAAATATTTTCCGCAAAATTTTAGGCTCATGAAATGTTTGGGTCGCGGGAATTCGGAAATATTTGTTAGGGTCGCGCTAACAAGTATTCGAGGACCCCTGCACTATAGTAGTTGGTTTGCCATAGAAGTTTTGAAGCATGCGATGAAACACTGCCATGTAAAGTTGTAAACACTACTTTTGAACACTGTTCAAAACGTGAAGCACTTTCAGGGTGGTTGTGTCCTTTCTATTCCAGCTCTTGGTGAAATTTCCAAATCTTGCCATGTTCATGAAATATCCTATCTGCACTGTGTTCGCAACACTATGCATGCATCTCATGAATTCGTGCAAGTGTCGATTCCATTGCACAAGTCTTCTTCATAGTCGTGTTCTTCATAGCAATTCAAGAGATCTCATGAACACGTGACGTATACAAACGGTGAATTGGGCCACGATGCAGCTGAACGTACATCCTCCCTCTGAAAAACACGGTGTTGTAATGTTTATGCAAAAGAGTGCAAAGTGAATGTTTTCATGCAGAAGTGCAGCGTATGTTTATAAACATGATTTTTCAACATTAATCCAAAACTTCTTCCGGGCACGCGTTGTTATCGTGAAACAAGTGTTTTAATGACACAGAGAGCTACCTCACTTTGACATTTTCTCTTTCTCGTGCTGATGGTTGCATCTAAAGCACATATAAACTTTGCACTGTGTTGTTGGTTACAAAAGTTAGACATGTAGGCATGTGACTTTCTGCCAAACTTAAACCAATAAATATGAAACTTTCAAATATATTTTCTGGCAAGGAGAAACTTGCAAGGCATCCTTACCTCGGAAGCAGTTGATGTTTGGTTTGCAAAACTTGTATGGATTTGTGTGTGACGGGCAAACACACAAGGCTTTGTTAGCAATTGGACATCTGACATTTTGTGGTGTATACAAGCTTCTCCCTTCCACTTCTGACCCAGCTGCTTCATTGGTGGTTCCAGTCCTGATCTGAGGTTTTGATGCCTGTAAATTATGAGTTTGCAGCTATTTTCATTCTGTCATCTGAGCCATGTGAGAGGATTAAATGTATGTGTGTTGTTGTGTCAACTATGTCAATGAAATTTGTGAGAGTTACTTGCTTGTACTGGTATCAGTCAGCCTTATTTTTATAGAGAATATTGATACAATTTTTGGATAATTAGAATGGGATACATGTGCTCATGAGCATGGGAAGCAACAGAGTAACTGTGTTCTTTTGGTGTTCAATGCTTTGTTATCAGAAATATTTCATGTCATACAGTGATGATGCAAATTTGTAAGCAGCTAAGTTTCCTGTAACTAAGATTTGCAATTATATGAAAGAGATCCCGTGATAAGATACTATCATGTTGATCTCATGACCTAATACTATATAATGGGTTTGTTAGATGTTTTAGACATCATACGCAGTTTTGGGTTTGTGTATTTATCAACGATTTCAAAAGTGCTATGCAACAGTTGATAATTTGTATTGTGTTTTATAACCCATTGCAGTATTGAAAAATATAATAATCATTTCAAATACTCGTTAATGAAAAATACTCAGCAGGTTAATTTGGAGTGTAGATACATCTGTTGCATCCATCCACCACCCATTTTCTCTTGTTTTTATGACAATTTCTTCTAAACAATTAAAANACTTCTCAAACTCAGTTATTATTAAAAATCAGAACACCTATTACCTCCATTTCATATTCTTCCACCATCATTTCATCAAAAGCTGGGCATGCTATNTTGCAAAGTTGCGAAGGAAATGTTGGAATTTTTGCTAGCAGTAAGCCGCACTCCTTCCGCCTCTGTAAGAGTATGTTACAAAATTATCACTTTTTCTCATAACTTCGTTGTCAGGTTTTGAAAAAGTAATAACTTTTAATTCTGATAATTCTACCAAAGATTGCATGAAATAACTGCCGGTGATGCCTAAAATGAGTACTTACATCAATGCAAGTTGCATCTTCTTTTGTCATTGCTGCAAAGACAAAAACATAAGCGTTTAAACTGTTAATGTCATGTCATCTTCAGCCCAAACGAACATATGCTGCATCTGCATACCGTAAGTCCTTTCCAACTAGATTGTGTGAATTAATGCAGATACAAAACAACTGCTCGTTTCATGATATTTAAAATATTAGTCTTTTGCAACTTTTAAGAACTAGGTTAACACTTTGCTCGGCAAATGCCTAACTCACCATAGTATGATAAAAAAAATCTTGATCGTGTTTGGTTGTTGCTGTGTTGCTTGCTGTTCACCTCAACAAGTATGGATTGTGTTGTGTTGCTTTCAGAAGCAAACATTTGATGGAGTTTTCTGCCTTGAACCTTTCCAATCACTTGCGAGCTATGTATATCCTTCACCTGATTGAAGATTTAAATGTCATTCGTTACCCACTCATTTTAGCAAGTGATTTGAATCATATTGTGACGTTTACTGTTTTTTCTAATGATAAAAGTTGAACTTAAATGTTGCAGCCTAAGTAAAGTAAACTAAACTAAACTACTACATGAGAATATTTTTTTATTTAAACTTATCTGTATCTTTTGTGAAAAGCAAAACTTTTGTTACAGAAATACACAAGATGTTTTGTTTTTTCTACACGAATTGATCAGTGATTCAACTCATAGAAAAATGTTAAAAGCATACCATATAAATTTAAATGTACCTGCAGCTCTTGTCCTTCAGCAATGGCTGCATTTCTTATACTGAAATATATTCTTTGAGATCGTCCCTCAGTTGTTTGGATAAACCAACATTGTGTTGAATCATCAGCTTGTCCAGTTGTATTGACACTTGAAGGATATTTGATTTGGTCCTGACGCCCAGTCAAAACTTTGCAACCAGCTGTGTAAAAAAGTAGGGTGCCATTGTTTTATTTGTGTGCATGCTGTTGGCAAGAAAAACTGTTCAAAGCTGTTTTTGTTATTGCTTAAAATTTCGTACTACAGTAATGCATAAGGATCTGTAAGATTAACATGCAAATTGCGCATGAATGATATTTGTAAGTACTTTTCAGCTCCCATTCACTTTTATGCAATTTGGCTTTAGACTGATAGTTCATACCATGTAATTTTCAGCATGCGCCAACGTAGTGCTGTACAGATTATTCAGTAAATTACTATTTTTCAGAAAAATCATGTACTTACTGTAATAGTCCACCAAAAAATCAGCAACTTTCTGTGTTTGTATTGGAACATATATAATAATTCCAATTGCATTTTTGCACAGTACTTCAAAGTTGCCAAGGTCTCCATAAAAATACTGTGATGTCTTTTCTTGTTCACTGTGGTATGTAATTACCATAACTACTGATTGTGAGGTGGACGTGAAGTTCTGAAAAAATTATTGTTGAAATAGCATTACAAAATTATTACTTGCTACCATGGCAACAGCCTTAGTAAGAAGGTATACAAATAAAAAATGCAGTATGGGCAAGAAGCATGCAAAAAAGTGCAATCTGATCTCTCAATTTGACAATGTATTTGATGCGACTTCTACCCATAGTAAAAATCAAGTTTTGATTTTATGTATTATTGGAACCGATTTTTGGCAGCTTAATCAGCACTAGCATGTTGATAATCACCTTGAATGCTAAAAGAGCATTTGTTGGAGTTTTTGTTGGCCTTATGTACCAAGCACGCCCTTTGTTGTATATCTTTTCTGTTAAAGTTACTGTCTCCTCATCTTGCACAATTTGACCACGATGCTGGTAGCACACACTGTTGACAGTGCATGGCATGCCTGTAAACAGGTTGAAGATAGAATGCAAATGTTATCATAAGTTTTTAGAAAAAAAGCTACTCATCCTTAGATAGGGCAAAGAAATGCACACAATTAGGCATATTTTGCAATTGTATTTTATGCAGTGCGTGGTTACCAACTTGATCAGCAACATTCTCCACTCCTGACATGAAGAGGAAAATGTATATGCAAACATTCAAAAGTGTATAAGAATTGTTTTTAAAAAATTATTGTTTTTTTTTAGCATCAGAAACTGTCTATACTCTTGGATGTTCACAAATCATCTCCTTGTACAAGTGACTTTTCTGTTCCCAGTTTTTGGTTAAAAAGCCCTGCAATGATCAGCACTGGGACAAAATTTTAGCTGCTAAATGTTAAACTTGTTTGCTTGATATGCACCATTGAGCATGCACAACTGCCAAAATCAAAACTTGTGGTAAGGTATATAGCTTGATTATTTTTGAACAATTCCTTAAATTACCTGAAGTGTTGCAGATGAAGAAAAACAAAAGCAGTATTGAAATAATTTCCTTTAGTTTCATTTTGCTTTTCCAGTTGATATATGAATCTTCTACAAGAGGTTACCTTTTATGAGAAAGTGCTATGCAACTGAAAAATGCAATAAAAAGTGTTATTTTCATTTGCTTTGTTTAAGGTAGCAATTATAAGTGCTGTTGCATCCTTTTTGTCTCATTTATATATCCAAAACTCTATGATACTTCCACTTTTAACTCTAACTGATACAATTCTTTCTGTGCAGTTAACAAATTCATAATAAGCAAACAGGAGGCTTGCTAAAATTTGCAATTATCCTTGCTTTACTGAATTAATGAGAAGTCAGCGTAGTGCTGCACAATTGGGCTGTAGTTTGTGCTTCATTAGCATAGCTGTAACAAGCAAAGATATTAAGCCATCAGACACCCCTGTTGATGGATTGTCTCAATACTACAAAAATATTGATGGATTGTCTCAATACTACAAAAATAA
>JGI24159J19872_10001918_pt1 | contig 23969 bp, 17 predicted proteins | sample Ectturendosymbi4_FD_19872 | JGI IMG/M metagenome (IMG submission 19872)
GGGAGCTGTCAATGGTCTGTGTAGGACTTTCAGAAAGAGACCTGAAAAATTTTGGGGGGGCCAGGCAAAATTTTGGGGGGGGAAGTGGCCCCCCTTTGTACCCCCCTAGCTCCGCCCCTGGAAATGTCCCATGGGATGGGACGGGACAGCACATATTTCTATTTCCCATGAGACTCAGAAATAGAATGAGAGTGTCAGAATGTTACTGAATTGTCATACTTAGACTATACTTCTGAATTTTAAAGTCAATAAATTTAGTCGTTTTGCATGTCTCTTTGTACATGTAGTCCTATTTAGTAGATACTAAACCTAAACTTTCATAAATTTAATGATTTTAATTTAATTGTATTCCATATTAATATTATAATAATCTAGGCTAATGGGAATCCCATGGGATGGGACAGGCATAAATTGCTATGGGATGGGGATGGGACAGATAAATATGTCCCATGGACAACCCTAAGTATTTGGTTGTCTCCATGACCATATTATAGCCCGTAGCATGGGCTCTGCTTGACATCAAAAACAATGCGATTACTCAAATGTTCCAAGGTCAGCAAAATAAACTCAGTTACTGACCCAGAACTGTTATGTTGGAGGTCGCAAAATCAATCATTATGGCCAATGCGGTCCATTAAGGTTTGCAAGGAAGCTATTTTTCGATTCGCTATCTCTTTCAAAATTTGATAAATCAGATGTATACGCTCACCCACCGTGTTAACTTTATTTGAAATGCGATCCTGATGAATAGCATAAAAAGCATAAAATAGTGAAATGCGTTGGCTATTGGCATTTTGGAGTTAATCAGAGCTGAGAAGATTATCCAGGCGGTATGCGCGTGGAGGTCTGGCAGGCTCCGAGTGTAAATATTGCCATTTTTCCTCAGTCGGTGGTAACTGTTGGATGCTTTAAGCATAGCAAACATATTATGCCCCCGTCAGCATGCAGAGTGAACACATTCATTTGTAGGGATTCATCAAAACCTTTCAGCTTCCATGATTGAAACGTCTGATTGTTAGATGCTTATGACTGACTGTTAGTTGAAAATGACGATGCTTTTGCGATTCTAACAGTTGAATGCTGTACTTCCTGCACAACAGAATCGAAAGAACCTTTCTTGCATTCACTGCTGCTGTGGTTTGCACTTTTTGGCTGGCTTACAGCAAAAAAATTTTGTTTAGGCTTACTGCAAAAATACTGCTTTCTTCTTGGATAGCTAGTTTTATGTATTTGCTGTGATATTATCTTATGAAAATACCCGCACAAGAAAGTAAATGTATAAAATTGGGAAAAGGCTTGGCTTGCTGAAAACCTTTGACACAGTGGAAGAGACTTGGCTTGCTGAAAGCGCCGGACTTAGTGGCATTCAAAGCGTTAATTATTACGTAACGTCAGGCTTTTTTAAAGGTGTTTTAGGGACACGATTCGCGTCCATAGAATTGAAAATCGGGTCCCTAGAATCAGAGAAAAATGTGTCCGTACAGGTCCATACTGGGTACCTAACAATTTCCTTAAAAAAAACTCCGTAACTTAAATGTTTATCTCATAAAAGCTGTCAAATTATTAATTGTTGCTTTGCATGGGATTTCAGAAATGATTATGATGAATAGGCGAGGTTACTGTCTGCACTGCACATATTTGGTGTGAGTAAAATCGGTTTTGGGCATTAAAGAAGCAACAATTCAACTCAGCTAAAGCTTTTCATGTTTGTCCAGATTTAATGTGGAAGTACCAATTCTATGGGTCCGTTTTGAACTCATAAAACACCTTAAAAGAACCTAGTTACAGCCATGTTATGCTCAACACCGNTTTGTCGCTACCTATTTCTCAATATTATTGCGTAACAATGGCCGATATTTCGGGAATCCACTCGAAACGCGCTTACTCTGGTAAGCTGCAGCATCATTCGTTGGTCAAGGTCCTGGGCTTTTATAGCAGTAAAACAACTAGTTGCCGCAGTTATTTAGAAAGCTCTACTGTAGTTAAGCTATTGCACTGCGCTTTATTGATACGAAAGGAAAGTTGCTTACTTGCTTAATACTTGCGCTCCTCCAGTGGAGAATTTTGATAGGTTACTAAAAGGCTGTTTATCTTAGGGCGTTAATGCACGCAGGTTTTGCTGAGAAACTGTGAGCCCTGTGCAAGGCTGGGCACCAGTAATGGAAAACATTGTGTACCAATTGTTTTTGGTCTTATGTCGTCCAAATGAGCTAAATTTCACCCAACTAATCGTAGTAACATTTACGACAGTTAGGCCCGTCGCCAGGATTTCGCAGTAGGGGGAGCAAAAAATCACAAGGGGGGCACATTTTTGAATACAATATTGAATGTATGCCGCAACCGCCACGAAAAAAGTCGCTTGCGACATGTAAACTTTATTCACATTTAACTCGACCCAGAAAGTTATACAGATATGACCGGCAAATAGGCCAAACACCGTCATTTGGGCAACTTGGGCAAGGGAAGAGACAAGAAATAGCATATTTTGCAAATCGTTAAAACTTCTATCTCCTTGTAGATTGTTCTCGCGTTTCAGCTTTACCTCCGCCTCCTCTTTCACGCCGCACAAGCTACAGCATATCAGGCGGCTCGCTATAGAGCAGAAATAAAGCAAATAGACCAGTGGTTCTCCAACTTTCATGAGCAAAGCCCCCCTTCAAAAGACTCTGGCGAATGCTTAATACAGCGTGACACTTCGGTTACGCAATATCACAGCAAAGCTACCTAGTGAAAGCCTCTGCTTGTTGCCCCCAGAGAACCGCTCCGTGGCCCCGAAGGCCTCGTTTGCGAAACCTTAAAATGAACGTGGCAATTGAGGCACAAAAGCAGAAAGAATGTCATCCTCTAAACCTCTCGGCCTGACGTGATAGTGATAGATCATAGCATGAGAGTTGAATAAGTCAAAGCAGGGCCAGAGAAGTATCAAAACAAAGGTCCTTTTGGTAGCACCACCAGTTGGTGATAGGACGAAGAAATTGCGAAGAAGTCTTCCAAAGAAATGGTTCTACAAAACGCTTAAAAATGGGGGTAAAATTTTGAGATCTTGTTTATTATGCTCAAAATTGGAGTGTGGGCTGTATTGTTTTTGCAGTAAGTTGTTTCAAGTGGGTAGTAATCATTTTTTATTTGTCGCAAAAACTTCGATAAGTTTTTGGAACTAGTTTGGCTTGGGACTACCGTAGCCTACTGTGTCTCTTGTCTATTGACAAAAAGCGCGAAAAGAATTTCGTTTTCGCAAAACGATTAGGACTACAGTTGTTGCGGTCAAGTAGACCTATACCGGTCAATGGTCTAAATGTGGATTAATTATTGTTGGTGATTTTCTTCATTCACATACTTGCTATTTGCATTTCCCCTTCTTTTATTTCTTCTTTTTGTTTGCGTTTTGGTTTCCTGTCATTCATTTTGAAAATTTTTGTTTGGTTGTTAATCGTCTTGGGAGTTGAGTAATGGTGGCTTCGGTGATACCAACTCCCCCCACTACAAGTCTTGTGTTTGTTCGAAAATACTAATTGTTGAGTAAATGCTACAAAATCGTTGTTTTTTACGTTCATGTTTCTTAATTTATTGTTGCCTTATAATGTTTTGTTTTTTTAGTTTGGAAACTGTATAAATTAAAGATTTCTGTTTAAAATAGTTGTTACTTGTTCGAATACTCTGCTGATATCATTACGTTGTAGCTATTATCAGCTGCAGCTGTGCGTTGGGCCCAGCAGCATGGTGTTCGGGGAGGTCTAGCAGTCGACAATTTACGCTAAATTTGGCAAAAGTTCTTCCAAAACAGTCTTCAAAAAACAAAAGGTCATACCATGGTTGACTGAACACGATGACGTCATAAATATAACATCACTGCCTGCACTAGGGGGCGGCATTTTCTCATAGGGCCAGGGGCAGCATATTGTGCTCCTACGCCATTGTAGCAGGATTTTTGGTTCATAAAGCATTTTTTTTCATAGCAGGAATAGATGGAGTAATTCCGGACTGGACGATTTTGGGGTGAACTTTTAAGCGGGGATTACTGTATTTACAGGTGATAAGTGCTGTAACATTCTGCTTCTGTTATCAGACCACATGTTATTCATGATAAAACAAATTTTCTCAACGAGAGCTGATGTACCAGGTGTAGGACTATGCTGGCTAGCTGTATGCGTAACTGGGACTTTTTGGCTGACTGAGCAGGACAAAACCTCAAACCGGGACTGTCCCGGCAAAAACGGGACGTATGGTATGCCTACGGTTGAGTCATATTTGTCTTTGTAGAGTCACGAGTCGATGCGAGTCACATTAGAGTCAGAGACATCCAGAAATTTTCGAGTCGAGTTACAAAAACTGTCAAGTCACTTCTAGACATTGGTTAGCGAGCTTGAGTCAAATGAAATTTAAAATGTTTCTATGCTTTTATATTCTTATTCCTAATTGTTACCCAAAGAGCTACAAAATGGTACCCAACAAACTACAAAGTGGCGCCAACAAGCTAAAAATGGTGAGAAATGTTCTTTCAGCACTTTTGTTACAAGTACTTAGATCTAAGTACTTGGGGAAAACAGTTTATTCGTTTTCATTTTGCTTCTCTCCTTCACTCTCATTGATATCCACAAGTTTGGCCTAACAATGCTGCAACAAATATCAGTGATGTAATCAAGACCAAGACCTGGCTAAAACTTCAAGAGCGAGACTTCATCAAAAATCCCGAGACTTGAAGTTCGAGACCGAGACTCGCGACTTCAAAATTTGTGCATTTTGCCGAAATTTTTTTGAAAATGTTGTCATCACTTCTAACTTCAATTTTTTTCAATTTTCGGGCATTTTTCCGACCTATTTTGATTGTTTCTTACCTGCATATACAACAAACATAAAATCGTTGAATTAGGCTACAGAAATTTTACTACACCATTTCTTCGCAATGTTCAAAGTCTTGAGACCTGCAGCCTTCAAGATCGAGACGAGACCTGAAATCTTCAAGACCGAGACTCGCAAAAATGTGTCTCGAGACTACATCACTGACAAATATACTTGACGGTCCTTCGAAGGCTCCCTCCTACTATGCACCTGTCAGGTTAGGGATGAATATGGAATTTAGTTTGTTGATAAGAGCTCGAGAGCACAACTAGCGGTTATTGTGTTCACACAACAACAGAAGACGCTACGAAATTGAACTGCGTGTAATCAACTGTACGCCCAGCAAGTGAAGTGTCAGCTTGGCAACGCCTTGCTGTTTTGGACTGCTTTCAGTTTCTGTTGTAATTGCATTACTCGTTGTTCTTTTTTTATTTAAAACTTGAAATGCGGTTGAAGAGGTTTCTTTTACGATATTATCCTCCAGGTAAGTTTGGACCTTCAGCACTAGGCCTACTCCACTTGACTTAGCCTATGACTTACAAGTTACAGTATAAAGTTGTAAAACTTTCAAATTTTGGAGATTTTGTAAGCTTTGGATAACACTAAACGGAGGGCCGGTCGGGCTGGAGGGCCGTGTTGCCAAATGAAAAACATGAATTATCCGCGGGCTGGTGAGCTGCACAGAAGAGCGGGCCAGCAGGCTGCAATACAGGACTGGCCGGTGGGTTGCACATTAAGGGAGGTCGGCGGGCTGCACATTAAACCGGGCTGCGGAAAAGGGCGGTCCGGAGGGCTGCCATTTTCTGCAGCGCACCCGTTTTTGTGCAGCCCGCCGGCCCGCCCTTCTGTCTTGTCTTCTGTGCAACCCGCCGGCAGTTCACCTTTAGGCTTTTTCATTTGGAAACATGGCCCTCCAGCCCGCTCGGCCCGTCAGCCCTCCAATTAGTGTTATCTGTATGCTTTTGTTTGCTTCCAAACCAAATTTGTGTTCTTTTAAAAATAATTTGGTTATACTTACTATATTTTCTGTTTCACATACTGTAGTGTTTGAAACTACAACAAAATCCTAACTGCTTATGGCAATCAGATAAACTCATGCTTCCAATTCCAGCTGTATCTTTCACCTTATGTTAGTGATACTCATGGAACATGCAGCTCGCTGGACCATTTTGTCTCCTCAAAAGTTGCTAATGACTCTTAAAAAAATTGAAATTTTACATCAATTCATTTTTTCTCATCACAGGCCAGTGGCTGCAACCATCATAACCGCACCACTTTCTCATGGCTGCTTATGTGATAACATATCGAATCATAAGAAGCAAATGAACTGGAACAGAGCCACACAGCAACAGAAACTAAAATACTAACAGGCTAACCAAGAAGTGGCTCTCACAAATATCTACATTTGAAGATCTTATTAAATGTAACAACCCTGAGTATATGCAAAAATCAACAACACCTTGAAATGTTAGAACAGTTCTATAGCAATATTACATAGTTGATGTACTCAAAATGGCAGCAGGTGAAGCTATGCATAATAGCATACACACACCGCACGAAATTCACATACCTGGTTAGAACAAACTGTGGGAGAAAAGCATAAAAGGTTGCCCAATATACCTACTTTTACTAGATGAAAAACCAAAAACACAAAAGTGGACCCCTGTTTGAGAATATGAAAAAGAGTAGAAAGAAGTCAAATATGCATCGGGGGCATATCGAAAGTCCATAGAGAAAAACAAAGCGAATGCCATGGCTGCAACTTTGCAGGACAAGTCGCCCAAAAATTCTGGCGGAGCATCAGAAAAATCAAGAAATCATGGCTCCCATCTATAGTGGGAGGTGAAACAGAAATGAAGCAGTCACTATCATGTGGAAAAAACACTGCAGCATTGCTGAACTCATCAAGAAGCTGCAATTGGTAATTTTGTGAAGCACAATATAGATTCACATGGTAATTTTGATGGGATTAATGACTTAATCTGCAACAGTTATAAGATTAAATCTGTATTGCATGAACTACCATTAGACCATGCAGCTGGCAAAGATGGCATGTTTGCTGAACACATTCTCTTTGCTAGTGCAAGTGTGTGTGGTTACCTCAGTAGCCTGTTCCATGTGTGTTTGATGCATGGAAAAATTCCACAGGAATGCATGCAAACTTTCATTATACTTATTTGCAAAAACAAGAATGAGGACATAAGTGATGCTGGGAACTATAGACCTGTCTCCCTTGGAACTATCATCTCCAAGTTGTTTGAACATATTTTGTCTTGCATCTCACCATTGTTGTCCACAACAGACAACCAGTTCGGCTTCAAGCTAAAACATGACACTGACATGTGTATTTTTTACTTAAACAGACTGTGTCATATTATGTAAACAAGGCTGCCCCAGTTTTTCAGCTTTCTTACATGCATCTAAAACATTTAACAGAAATAACCACAACCTTCTGTTTGCTAAACTAATTAAATGCAATGCACCTGTGGGCATAGTAAGACTGTTGTTGAGCTGGGGATACCAACTTTTCTTCCCTTTTTAATGTGGCCAATGGAACAGCTGGGTTCAGCCAGGGTTGGATGCACTATGGGAAATATGATTGTGAATCATCTGATGTTTGCTGATGATATATGTGTGTTCAGCCCCAGTATTAGTGGAATCCAAGTCTTCTGGATATTTGTGGTGACTATACTCCTGAACATGAAATCGCCTTTGGTTTAAACTTCATTGTAACAAAACAATCGGTGTTCTTTTTTTCCCCAAAAATTATAAACAACCTGTTCTGTCAAATGTTTTTCTGAATGGTGTACATGCACAATTTTTTGACCAAGTAAAATATTGTACCTTGGTGTGTTGATACACATGCCTCACTAAAAGATGATTGTGATATTCGGAGACAAATGAAATCACTATTGTGCAGTAAACAAGCTCCGAGGCACATTCAGTCAGTGCTCTCCTGCAGTAAAAAACACTTTATTTCATGCCTATTGCTTGCCAATGTATGCTTGCCAACTGTGGAGCAAATGCACACAGGCTAGTATGAAGTGCTTATGTGCTGCATACAATAATGCCTACGCCCATACCAAGTTAGCCTTCATGTCACAACTTTGATGCCTTACTGAGAAATAATCTTTACTGCTTCTTGCAACATTATGCATCTTTCATCTAACTTTTTCATGACGGTGACCAACTGATATAGTCCTTGATGTGTTGGACCAGTGTACGTGTCTCATCGATATTGTTGTTGCATAACAACGGAAAGTTCTTGTGCGCTGCTTTAGAATCAGGAATATTAATTGGCTGCTTCACAACCTAGGAAATTTATTTCGCTGTCAATCTCATGATAAATGCATTGTAAAGCGTTAAAAACCTTGATTGGAATAGTTCCATGTATCTGTGCACCCATGTGCACCACCATCTGATTCATTTTTTACTTCTTGCTCCTTTTAACGATTAGCTGTTTACTTCACAAGTTTTGATATAACAATGCCTTAGCTTCTCTTATATTACTGAATTCTTGTATTATGGTAGGTGTATGATGCTACAGTTGGGGTGATGTTAAAAACTTTTTTTCTCCTATCCATGTGATCAATGATCACACAGGTATAAAAATTTTTTTTTTAAACGTGTGTTAACAGTTTAACACCTACCTGTAATGAGTTATGGCTAACCATTTTTTTGTGCTCATGTGTTGTTTACTGTGCTTATGATACACATACAGGCCATTTGTCTGTAATAAATCATCATTTTTATAAGCCCAATGTTGCTTATTTGCAGAAACATGCTTGTAGTGTATTCAGTAGCTTGGATACAGGAGGAGAATTTCCCACAGCCAATGTTGGCAAATTCTTGATTTAAGATGAATTATGAATTGTTATTTGCTTTCAAGAAGACACTAAAAGTTGCATTGGTATAAATACCACTGTGTTAACAGAATGAAATGATGACTTTTCAATGCGGTCTGTCTTTTTGTGGTTTCCTTTCTAAACAGACCTGTTCATAACACACAGCTCGTAACATACCATTTGAATCAGACCAACTCCATAACAGGCCTGTTCATAACAGACTAAGTGAACTCCCATTTGACAACCTTTAATCTACATTGGTAGATGCTATCTGTTACTTAGTTGTGCTTGATCATTTATAAACTGTGTAAATTTGATTTAACATGCATGTGGTCAGCTGTTTGTTGCATACTGTAATTAAAGCATTTATCAGCAAGGAAAGCTAAATTTTTATGATAAACTTTCATAACACTACTAGACTTTTAAGAGCTGCATTTGCATCTAAACTGTTGGCACTCTCTAAGATGGTATCTTTCTGTCATTTTTTCAATGATGTCAGTTAGCTCAACTTCTTCAAACCTTTTATTTAAATCGCAAGATGTACAACTTGATTTTTTGTAATACAAAGTTGGATGAAGTATGTGCGTCTTTGAACAAAGTAATGCAAGTTGTGTCTAATTAGGGCATCTATAGTTGATATGAAATGGATAACTTATGTTGTCAAACACATTTGTAGTGATGTAAAGCAAAATTCGATAGGCATTTTTATAGGGAAGATGAAAGCTGAGGCGTTTACTACCAGACTGTATACTTGTACCACAATTAGGAAGCATACATTGGCATTTCTTGGCATTTCTACCTTTGTTCCATTGGCACTAAACTTGTCTAGATAAATCACGCTTATGGAGTGGTTGAAGGGGCCAAACAGTCATTACCTTTGCATTTAAGATTCTCATGCTTTCAATGCATTACTTGTAAGTCAGTCAATGTGTGGCCTTCATTAATCTGTCATTCAAAGTGTAGCTCTGGTTAATATAGTGACATAATTTTTGGCTCAGTACGCTATTTTGGTTGGATATTTTGGTCTTTCGTGTTGCGGTAGGTTCTTAAATGTATATTTGAAATCTTTGAAATTTGAAATCGCATTGTCAAACAAAGGTCCACTTTGTAGCTTATTACTGTCTCTCTAGCAAAGTAAAACACCAGGCAGCCAAAACATGTTTATAGCACAGACCGTAAAGTCTCCCACTAAGAAGACAGTTGTCTGCCCTCTTGTAGACTTTTTTCACATATGTGCATGTTGAGATTGACCTCTTCCATCTGTTTTGTACACATTAGAGCCCCAACAAACTGATGATTGTTATTGCATACACAATGTGACATACATAAGTATTGGTGACTTGGAACAATGTTTTTTTCAGAGGTTATTGACTAAAAAGGCCTTTGACAGCTTTTCATGATCTAGTTTATGGCCAAACTAGTTCTAATTTTATTTTTTGAATTTTATGTAACATGTGCCATGCATAGAACATTAGCAGTGACATGTATCGTGGTTGTGGAAATTCACAAACTTGTGTTCAAGGATTACTGATAGGATTACTTAAAAGTCTTCATATCCTGAACATTTTGGCTTGCGGTCTGCATATTTGCACATAATCGATTTTTCCAGATTAGATACCAATCTGTGTACAGATACAGATTTTGCTTCTATTAGATACCAACTGTAATAATTTTCTCTTGAAAGTTCATACATTTGAGTATGAAAAGTATGAAGAAAATAGCAGTTTTAACAAATTAAACACCTGTTTAGGCTTCATTTACAAGGTGTTTTAGGAAATTGGCATAAGGATGATGTGTTGTTTATACAATTGCCTGGTACCCAGCATGTGGAAAAACATTGTACCAAAAGTATGAAAGTAGTGGTTTGCTCAACATATGCTAAATGCAAGACAGAAATTATTAAACTTCACATGTCTGTCTTTAAATTTTAATGAAAAGAAATTATTTTTAAAAATTCACTTCCAAAATGTAGATGTAGTATTTTATGAACAGCATCATTTCAAATCAATATTTAATTTATTTGCCTACTTGCTAGTAAGGAATAAATTGATCAAATACTAATGACTGAGTGATTAATAGTGCTGTTGATGTTGATACTTAGCAATTTCCAACTGCCAATTTGATGCTTATATGCAACTGTTACATCCAGCAACAAGGCATTTTAACAAATTGTGAAGTAAATTAAGTTAGGTATTATCTTTCAGTCACTATTTAATTGACATCCATAAAAATGTGTTATAAGTCAAACTGATATATCAGTTGTTTGTGTAGGTTTCAACAACTATATGTAATTTGCAGGTATTATTCTGGAATATGAACAAGGAGGCCAAGTCCGAACAAAGTCAATAGATCTTTTGGAGCTCTCTGCTGATGACAGTGCTCTTGAAATTGCTGAGAAGCTGGCAACAAAAGAGCCACTTATCACACAAACAAAAATTCCCCAAGTTCAAAATCTCATTTCAAGTACTGCTCATGTTGTCTTATGAGTGGGCCAGATATGATGTTAAGAAATCTAATGATCAGTTTATCCCTTTCCATTTTACATTTGAAGTTGGATTATGGACTTATGTTGAATTTAAAGCAGCCATGAAAGTTTTTGCTTACTGTTGAAATAACTGCACTGCAATGATTTTTTCATAATTTTGTTTCCCTTAATATGCAAGTGACATAGTGTAAAAGTACTGTGTTCCTTTAATCTTGTAATTGCAAATAATGTATGGGTAATTTTTTTAAATTGTTTTCAGTTCATTTTCTGCTTGCATTCTTTTCTGTCGTAGTATTGTGTACATTTTCATTGCAGTTACTACATGCTTCTTGGATGCTTTGCGAGAGTTTTTTCGCTGCTACAGCTGTGCTTTTTTTCAAACCCTCCATAGCATTGGCCCTGTCATAAGATTTAATAGATACTCAACAGAATAAAACCCAATGTGGAATACAACATAAGTTTATGTTACCTTCACAGTCATTATCATGTTCTAGATATTGGACATGTAAAAGTTTATAACCATATCAAAGTTAGGTGCGAACCATGAACCAGATTATGCTTAATTGCAATCGTCATGTAAAAACTGCAAGCACAGTTTTCCACTCTCCATTGATTATACATAGATTTTGAAAGGAGCTAATGCTGCATGCAGTGGTGGAATTCAAATTTTTCAAGAACAGGTTCTCTCATTCCAGGACTCACTAACAACAGGTTCTTTCATCACAGTCTCCAGAGGCAAACCATGCTGGTTGGCCTGTTATAAGTGCAAAGGTTGATCTTTGTATTGCCAACTGGTTCAGCCTAGCAAGGGAAATTATTGATTGTAGTTATTTTCCCAAATTTTAGTCTTGTTTTTCACTATTGAAAGTTAGTAACAGGTCTATGAGAGGTTTGTCAAAACAAGTTATAAGCAAAAGGTGTTCATGGGGAAAAATTGAGAACTCCTGACTTAAGCCAACAACCAGTTCTCGGGATTAAAGAAATTCCAAGAACAGGTTCTTGCGAACCAGTCGAATCCCATCACTGGCTGCGTGAAGTAAAAACTTCTAACAAATTATTACACCTTTTCATGAGCTGTTGTTTCCCCCTCTTACATACATCAATAAAAATATCTCAAACAATAACTTGTATGCTTTCAACCAAGGTTGGAAACTTGCCTTTTTGCAGCCAAATTGTGAAAATGTGCCGTTTTCAGAAATTGTTTAGCCTTTTTTAAATAATTTCGAAAATTTGGCCAACTTTTGGTCTAATTTGCATGTGATACGACATTCCGGAATTTAAAAACTCAAATTTTCCCCACGTGCACTCTCACAACCACTCTTCCTCCCTGACAGTTGCAAATACCCAGTTAACCCTGGCTTCAACTGTTTGAAATGCATGTTCTGATGTAGTAAGCTTTTGCAGAAAAATCAGTTGTGTTTAAATCCTTAAATCTACTGCTTGGCAGTGGCTATCTCCTTGCTGTAAACACTGACCCACTTATGTATTTGATTATTTACAACACCCCGGTTGCTACAATCTGACAGTGGTTTGATATGGGCTTAGAGCATTGAACAGGATGATAAAAGATGCTTGCGCAGTGGAATTAATTTATTCAGGGTTTAGGGTTTGACCTACACATACATTAAGCCTCAAAACAGATTCAGTACAAATTTATCAATTGCATGTCAAGAAATCCAAAATTGCCGATTAAGGTTTGTTATTTTTAGCATAAATATGTTAAATGGCTAGTAGGCAAGCTTGTTCAATATTAAGAACATTAACACCTGCTTTTGTAAAAGTTGCGTATGTTGTGCAAAGTTTTTTGCGGTACTGTCATTTCATGAATGCGATATTTCGCAAGCTCTATGTGGTCATTTGTGATCTTTTCTCCTTTACAGAACTGCAAGAAAAAATCGGTGGCGGCGGCGATCGTCAGTTTTATTTATTTAAAGTTTTACGAGCACATATTTTACCACTGACCAATGTTGCTTTCAACAAATCTGGTTCATGGTAAGTAATCGATCGGAAGTTGTTTCTCGTAAGGCGTTTTGCATTTAATTCTATGGTGAGAATTGTTATTATTTGTTGATTTTTTCATTGTTTGTTTCAAGAACACAACGCCAAATTCATGTCATCAGCCAAACGTGCAGATTGTTTTGAGTGTGATGATTCACCTGTGAAGAAGTGATAATAGGCTCACAATTGATCAATACAGTAGCTTTCAAAAGTAAAGAACGATCTTTACAAAATTGCATCTTATTAAGTTTGTTTAATGCTCCTAGAACATATTTCGTTTTGTAAATATTTACACAAGTCCAACTTAAATCAGATTTCCTGCTTGACAACCACCTTGCTTGATAAAATTGTTGAAGCTTATGAACACTTCGTTGCTCTGAGCATTGTTTTAATAAAACTGGTTGTCAATCGTTTCAGTTTTATAACCGGAAGCTATGACCGCACGTGTAAGGTTTGGGATACTGCTACTGGCGAGGAACTGCAAACTTTGGAAGGTCACAGAAATGTTGTTTATGCAATAGCTTTTAACAATCCGTACGGGTGAGTTAGATAATTTGGCAAACTGCATTTGTCTTGATTCGTCATTTGAATGATTTCGGCAAAATTATTTGGTCTTTTAGAAATAAGGTTGCAACTGGAAGTTTTGACAAGACATGCAAGCTGTGGAATGCTGAAACAGGACAGTGCTACTTTACGTATCGTGGCCATACATCGGAAATTGTTTGTTTGTCTTTTAATCCGCAAAGCACAATCATTGCTACCGGTTCAATGGATGCAACGACGAAACTGTGGGATGTACAAAACGGATACGAACTTTCTACTTTGTCGGTAATTTCAAATAAGCGATTTTTTGTCTGGCACAAGTTGGCTTATCCGAAAGTATTGATGTAATTTGTTGACGAATCAGAAGTTAGTACAGCGAAACTAAGCACAGGTTCTCAGTCACTGCTGAATTGCTGATATTTCATCCGGTTTTCGCAACAACCAGCCAACAGTTAGTGAGGGTCAGTGATCATGGTGTGTTCATCACGACGTGCACTGTTGTTCACCAACTCATGCGATCGTTTTGCTCGATGTTCAATTTTTCTCTTGCTTTCGGCCGAGCGCAGGCGAATGTCGGTTGCTTGTTGACCACTCCCGCCACCTCTTGCTATCTGCCGATAACAAGACCCGCCACACGCTAGTCGCCATGCACAGAAACTGAAAACTTTGCTGCAGTATGTGGTTGGACGTCAAAAGACTCCTGCGTGATGGTTTAAACTTCGAGGCTGCGTGTATGCGCTGTTGCTTGGCTACATTGGTTGATGTGGTTACGCGGTGATACGGCACTACGTTCGCAGCACCGTTTGCTTGGTTCAAAAACTAAATGCGCCCAGGTAAAACCGTGCAGTTGGTGCAATCCTCAAGCGTTTTACGGAAGCAAGCGTTACCTTGAACGTAACGAAAACCACGGCACTTGTTTTGTAATCTCGAAAATCTTGGAAACCCTATTTCATGTAGAAAAATTGTTAGCAGATTCAGAATGCTTTATGTCATGTTTGATTGTCTCTGATACATGATAACTTTTCGTTATGCTTCGAAAATCCTGCAAAATACTAGCGTGGTGTGGACGCAATACGTCTTGAAATGCTATAACTATTCTCATAACCTGTTCAATATTTGTCACATACGCCTTTTTTCTCTTAATATTACAGTTTTGTTGCAGGGTCATTCAGGTGAAATCATTTGCCTTTCGTTCAACAGCCGCGGCGATCAAATTTTAACCGGAAGCTTCGATAACACTGTCTGCTTGTGGGATGTTAACACCGGACAACAAACGAATACACTCATTGGTCACCGAGGTGAAATCGCGAATGCGCATTTTAATTTCGACTGCTCGATGATTGCCACAGCTTCTATGGACAGATCTTGCAAGGTTTGCTTGGTGTAAAAGATGTTCCGTTGGCCCGGCAATGCAGTCGAAGTTTATTTTAACATTACGCAATACGCGAAAATTACATTGCAGTTGTGGGATGTGCGCACGGGCCACTGCATAGCAACGCTTAGAGGGCACGAGGACGAAGTTTTTGACATTGGATTTAACTGTACAGGTCAACAAATCGTCAGTGCTTCGGCAGATGGTACGTTTGTTGCTGTAAAAAAACTGGGTTACGCTTGACTTTTGTTGAGAAATTTCTAGTCAATTTTCAGTTTACGCAATTTTATCACCGAGGTATTTATTAGTTTATTGCAAGGAACGTTTGACCTTTTCATGAAAAAGATTGCGACTCGTCATGCGAGTTCATGCCCATTGTACTCGGTTTTATCTTTTCAATGACTGTTCATGAAGATTGGTGGCAACAGCTGGTGCCTAATTCCTCTACCTGCGGTTGCAATCACGCCTTTGCTGTGCTGCGTTGAGATTACAACTAGATTCTGCTCTTCTGTATTCACACCAGGATCGGATGCAGGGCGTGGGCGATTGGGGCGATCGTGCCCCTAAAACCTACGAAAGTAACTTTATTCACCATGATTTAGTACCATGCGGGAAACAGCATTCGCGATATAAGGTCATTTTGTCGTCCATTGTCTTGTGAAGTATACCTCATATCTTTTACGCCAGCGAAGCCGCTATAAGATTTGACTACTAAACATTACTGAGATCGTCCCCCAGCCTTATTGGATAGATCCGCCCCTGATTAACACTTACTGACAAAGAGCTAACTCTTAATGGTACAGGTACCGCTCGAGTTTATGACGCCGGAACTCAGAAAACCGTGGCTGTATTGGAAGGCCACCAAAGCGAAGTGTCTAAAGTATCCTTCAATCCTCAAGGCAATAGAATACTTACTGCTAGCGCTGACAAGACTGCACGGATATGGGATGCTAAAGACGGTACCTTTATATTTTGCTTATTGTGTGATTTCAGTAAAGTTGGCAAACAGTCACATTATGTGTGCAAAGAAAGCTTTTTTGTACTATTTCAGGTATATCATTCAGTTGCTCTTACTGTAAAAATCCTTTGACAAAAAAGTTTCCAATGAAGCGTTTAGCTCTTGATAAGACTTGGATTGGATGTGAAAAATTGAAAGTTTCTTGTGACTTTCCGTTACATAAAGTGCTAATTCACACGGCAGTATCAGTCATTCCAATGGTCTCCAAACTACTGTCCGCGGGCCCCGCGAAGCTATTTTGTCGATAATGAAAAAATAATGTATTTACGATAAATTTGTTGATATGGTACAATGTATCATATCCCGAAACAATCACATTACGCAAGATGACCTGGCCCTCGAACTGTTATGTGATAGGCTATGTGGCCCTCGGACAAAAAAGTTATGAGACTCCTGAGTTATTCCAACAGTTCCATCTTAAATGAGAACAAACGTTCGAAACCAATCGGTTTAAAACCAGTTCATCTGAGATCACCATCCGATACTTCACGTTACAGGCCGCTGATTCGGTGACTTTTTTGTGAGATCAGTTCATTCTTGTACCCGTGAAGTGGCTATCAAATGCAATTTGTCGGAAAAATGTTCAGTATATGTAGACCCAAACGTATTTCTCGATAACTTCCGACAATTCTGGTTGGTTCAATAATTAATGAGTAGGGCAAGTTTTTGTTGCAGTAAAAAAGTGAGAAAGTTGCATTTATTTTCAACAAAAGCTGCATTTATGCGCAGGAAGTTGCATTTATGCACACATTTGACTGCGAAAGACTTGACACAACCTATTTTCGTTTGCACGGACTTGGCCAAAAGCCAAGATTTTCCGCACTTCCACCTCTAATTGAGTTCGTTCGGGCACTGTCGTACTATGTTTAACGCAGGTACTCAGTGTTGCCACTTTGTTATGAAGAAATACCCCAGAATTTACCTTGAAAAAAAAAGAAAATAACAAAAAAAACCAGACATACGAAATGTAAAAAAAAAGTCAAAACCACACTTGAAACGTACGTCAACGGTACTTGCACATAAAAAATTAAGGTAATTTGCGTTATTTGCATCAAATTTTTAACACGTTCAAGTCTAATTTTAAACACAATAACAATTTACAAGTAGGCTAGCAACAAATCAAATGTATGCAGTAACATAAAAAGTTAGTTAGATCCTTTCTACAAAACGTTGTGTTTTTTCTTTTACATTCACTTAAATGCGCAAATTGAAACCTTTACATGAGACATTCAAGGTTTTGCAGATTTCATTTCACCCTAATTATTGCAATATTATTTGATTACTAGTTTGACATACAAAAGTTGACATTCATACCTATCACAATGTGCCTGTAAAACAATGAATAGATTCTCAATCACAGCATCTTCAAAACCAAAAAATCATTCCAAAATCATGCACAAGCAGTCCTTGACATATCAGCAATAGATCAGAGTGCTAACCTATGCCTAGTCAGAGCTTATTAAAACGATTTGGTTAAGTCTAGCCCTACTCAGCTGCACTGGCTACTGACTCTGCACGTGATTACGCCTACGAAACTACTGTATTCGTGAATGGAAAATGCAGTAATACAACATACACTTCTAAAGTTTGACCAGAGTCAGAAAAAAACAGATTTTCAATAAAAACCCCAGATAAAACAGAAAAACCCCAGATCTAGTGAAAAATAAACAGTAGTGGCAGCACTGGTCGCACTTGGCTGGGGTTGTAAAACTTCTAGCTTGCAAACCAACTGTTTCGTCATGGATAACATTGAGGCGCAGCTAATCGGTCATATAGCTCTTTTTCAGGCAATCAAAGGGAATAGAACGAAACTGACACAGTTTTATAGTATTTCTTTTCATTACACTTTACATTTTGCGCAATACTTGATAAAAATTGCATTAAAAAAATTGCACGAAAAAGTTGCAATGTAAAATTCCTGCAAACAGCTCAAAACATTGAACTACATATATTTTGAGTATTTAGGCAGCTGTAAAAAGAAGTTGCAAAAGTTGCCCTATTAATGAGTCCTGAGTAATTAACGAGAATTGTGACAAAACAAAGAAAACAATTTTGGTACTGCATTGAAAATTATGCAACGCTGCTTTTCAAATCCTTGAAAATGCAACGTTGGACATTTATTGCTTTTTTCCAAATCTTGACTGTATAAAATATTTTAATACTTTTTTTCAGATGCAGAACTTCCTGGTCAGTTTTTATTTGTTATTTTTGAATTTTACTTTTGGCCAACAATAAATATCGGCAACATCGTCGTTTTGTGCAATTGGGCTCCTTGGTTCCAGGTCTCGCGTGGCAAGTGAAGTAGGTAAACGTCGCGGCGACTACTGAGTGACGGAATGCTTTTCATACAGGTTTAAAATTGACACAGCTCGTCATCTAATTATAATATACGTTTCAAAACACACTGTGAACCTTTTCAGTGGCTTTGAATAAGTTGTATGTTGTCCTTTGCCGTACTGTAGTGATATATCTTACGGCATGACAGCTAGCCTAGCCCACGTTACGGCCAAAACGCAGTACCTTCTGCCCTGCAGCATATGCCGTGCATTTCAGATATTAACTGGACAAAATTGGACCCTTCTTATTGTAGCTCACAGTGCATTGCTGGTGTTGTACTCACACTACTGCAGAGACGTGACGAGTTCATTACGACTCGAGTCATCGATTCCACTAAAATCAGACTCGAATTGTGTTTTTGAATAACTTGAGGTTTTTTTGGGGGGAATGAATGAGAACATTCGAGCCATTTTTATCAAAACAAATTGACTTGACTAGATTGAACTGAGGCGGAGACCCTAATGAGTTTATGAGTACATTTCTAGCGGAGTAGTTACCATTTGCTTAAGTTTTGTTCATTTTTGCTCTGTTTTGTATAATTCTATATAATGTTAAAGGTGTAATTCTATGCAATATCAAGAAAAAGTGAAGGACATGAAATGATTGATTTGACAGCAGTAGTGAAGAACTTGAAGAGACTCAGCAGAAGGTTGTTTCTCGTTCTAAACGTCTGGCATTAATATTCATGTAATTAAACAAATTGTTGAAGTGTGAATTGTCTTACAAAAAAAACTTTACAAAAAACGCTTCCTGGACAACAGCGTGGTAATGCTAAAGCAACTGGACTTGGCAACACAAGACCGAAGTGCAAGCATCTGTGCGTGCGTGAGAATAACTGTATTTCAAAACTTTATTACCCAAGAGCTGATTCGAAACGCTATTACCCAAAATCTTTTCAAAAAACTGTATGGCAATCAATAAAAAAACTAATTTTTGTAAAGAAAATTTTGAAGAAACTTCAAAAGTTTCTGAAGTTATTGCATTACCTGTCGTACAATTAAAATTTTTGCCGTATCAACGAGGCCAAAGTAAGGGCAAACAGTTGATATCGCAAGAATATGGGCAAGATGGACTTCCAAATAAAACCCACTTGTATCGCCACTTCAGGGGCACTTTAATGAACGGTCTCAAGCAACCGGTGTGCAAAGCACCTGCTCCAATTACGGTAATTTTGGGCAATTACATCCCCAAAACGATCGTCGCGCTCCTTTGTTCTGGCATATAGCAATATATCACAAAGTGCACCATAAACGTGAAATGTCACTTTACTGAACACATTTCGCTGCCAAGTGAAACCACCATTTTATTAAATGCAGTTTGCACCAGGAAAGGTTGTTTCACTAAAAATGTGCTCAAAATGGTATTTCCTTTATTACGGAACAGTGCTCTCAGCTCACATTTGATCGTAATCGCATCGCATTCCTTTCGTCCATTGCCTGTTTAATCCAATGACAGACCAATCACGCTTCCTAAATGACGAAAAATACTGCCTAGTTTGATTGCTGACTCGGCAAAGTTAGCCGCTGTTCTTTCTTTTCATCGCGTGGCGGTGGAACTGAAGAGTAATGCGTTAGCAATGACCAGAAAGCAGGAACGATGTTTGTGAGATTGTGAAGTTGTGTTTAAAACGAGGTTGAAAGTTCAGCCATGATGACAATACACGGCACATAGGAGCTCATTTTCTTCAAAAGCGAAACTTTGCCCCATGCTTTCCAGGCTAAAATTACTTTGTAAAGTTTTCACCGTACAGCCTGCTGCCCTTCGCAGGAGATGTACCTCGTAGCGTGCATGATGTTATGGAACTGCCAAGCACAGTCAGAATGCTTCAAAACGATCGACTGATAATAATAAACAGCGGCGTGAAAGGATGGTTGTGAGCCGCGTTTACCTTCGCAGTTACTAATCTGCTCAATTTCCAGCAATTTGTTAAGCCACGCGAGCTGGTTCAATATCATGGGACTGCCTCACAGAAAAGTTAGTGTACAGTAAGCGAAACGCGTTTGCACTGTTTTTGGCAAAAATCGGGTCACGTAGTGAACACTAGAAATCATGCAACTGTGCAATTTTCTCAATCGTTTATGGTACATCAGTACATATCTCGAATTGTGATTTTGAAGGTAATAGGGCGTGTTGCGACATTTGTAAATGCAGAGTTAAGTAGGTTCAAAGGTTTGGTGTGTAGAACGAAGCAGCCTGGAATTTCTTCTTTATTTGTGTTAAAAAGTATTAGGGTAGGCTTTTTGGAGGGGGAGCACCGCTCAACAATGGCATGGTACCGTACAGGCCCGCAACCAGGCAACCTCCCCGAAATTTTCAAAAACATTTTCAAAGCGCCAAAAACGTTTCAGTTGCAAGGTAAAACAACAAGTTGCAATCATTTCCCCCTCCCCATTACTGAAAATATCAGCTGGTTGCGGCCCTTGTACTGCATGTCGCACCAATGCCCATTCAAATCTCAGGAAGGTTAGCTGCTTTTATATCTCAAACAATTTGGGTTTTTAATCACATAAAAAGCTTGATAACTTTAACGTTCTTCAAATACGTATAACAGCAATGCGACAATTTTTCCGAATATTTTAACATCGGGCTTTATCTGATTTAACTTATGCTGAGCCATGCATGCCTTGTTTAGTCAATACTATTGTTTACTTTATAGGTAAATGCCTACAAGCACTGGAAGGTCACACCGACGAAATCTTCAGCTGCGTATACAATTATGAAGGAGATACCATTTTAACAGGAAGCAAAGACAATACGTGCAGGATATGGCGCTGACTGGCGTTTTTTTTTATCGTCTGAACAGTTCAGTTTCGAGGACCCTGGATGTGCGCTGTGGCAAACGAAGAAGCTGGCTGTTGCATATGTGCTTTTGGCTGCGGGTTTCAAGCTAAGCTCTTTTCGCGCCGGTAAAGGCAGTAGATTGTTGCACGAGACCGCAACGTGATGACTGGTAAGACGGGTGTAATTCGTGAGTGGTCAAGCAAAAATTTTAATATGAATAAATGTAAGCCCAATGAAGTACAATTTCTTGAGCAAAAAAAAAATTGCAAATTTCTTTTGCTGCTGCGTTTTAACGTTGGATTTCCTTTCCCTTATTCCGTATACCTAGGTCCAGGTTAACAACTCCTGCGCGGGGTCATGCAAACAATTTTAAAATGGCTGATTATATCTCTGTTGAAGTTCGTGGTAAAATCACTGGTGTTATTGAAATATAGACTGTGTTCTGCTGTCCGGCAGCTTCGTGTTTGTCCCTAAATTTATGCAAACCACGTACTTCAGTGCCTTAGGGGTGATAATAAACCTCAAGGCCTTCCAATTTATTATGCGGTTGTGGTACTTCCTGTTTGCGTTACGCAGTTGTTCCATGTTCTCGTGTAGATCGACCACGTTTTCAATACACTGATGCTGCAGAGGCAAGGAATGTCGTTTGTTCGCCTTTTTCAGTATTCCGAACGTGTCTATCCTGCTTCTTTGCGTCTTTTCTAAGTTTAAGAGTGTTAAAGTGCTTTGCCCATTACTTTCCTGTAGCAATACAAACAATTGCTAGTATCACTGTACTGTCAGCTTCTTGTTCCAAAAAAGACAAGGCAGTGTTCCGGACACGGCAGAAGGTGTTTTGAAAAAACAGAAATTTTCGAAAAAATCTTACGTTGCAATTTTCCATACAAGTTGACTTCCTCGGCATCGTTTCGTGCAAAGTTGATCACTCCTCAGAAGGAAAAACTGGGTTGCGGTCCAAATGAAACTGATCCAGTTTAAAGTTTTTAATTTTTTCTTTCCGCGGCACGGGTTAATGTAATTTTGCATTCAGTGATGGTTTGTGTGGTAAGCGCTTGTGCCAAAGCTCTTAATCAGGGCTTCGGAGTTGACAAATTTTTGTCCCAGTCCGGAGATGAACTTAAAACTTCCAAAATTTGAACTCTGACTCCGATTGTTTTGCGAAGTTTGCTGAAATCGATAACATCCTTCCAAGTACGCCAATGTACAGTGTTGGGAACTGCGTCGATTCTAGATAACACCTGAATGCTACTCGCAGAAAACACGAAGAAATAATTAAAATGTTAAAAAAACGAGGTTGACGAAAGGCCGATATTTTCCAGTTCATGCAAAGAATGTAAGAAAGCATTTCTAAATATGGCAGTTGTACCCAGAATATTGCGATGCACCACAAGGGACTACACCTTCATTTTTCCAACTTGTTAAGATACTTTTCAAATTCGTCATCATCGGAATTGGTGGACGATGAGGACACTGACGCGTTTTGTCATTTTCCTGCGTCTTCAATCAACCCAAGTGGCGTAACTGACGGGGACAGGGATTTGAATCGCACACCCCTGGAAAGATAATGTTAAACTCGAGCCCCCACTTAGCTTAAATTGCGGTAGTTAGCATTCAGTAGGTTGTCGTTTTTTGCGTTTTTCGGAGTGTTTTCTGTTGATTTCGGGTTTTAGCATAGAAATCCGGATTCATTATCTTTTCTCAACTTCTTTCTGAGTGTCGGCTAGAGGCCCCCTTCAGCTACGTTTCCCCCCTGGAAACCTAGTTACGTTACGGAATAAACCCATGTATCAGGAAATAGCTAGATCGCAGGTGGCTTTTTTGCACTGATCTGCTGATTGTCTGTGAGCATAACCCTGTACTTGGAATCGCAATAACCAAAATGCTACTGTCGAACAAAATCGCATATCTCCCCTCTATAAATTTTTCATGCTTTCTGCCTACTGGACGCGTGTTGTGGCAAATATCACAGTTATTTTCATTCTAAAAGTTCCCGGACTTAAATCTTGTATCCTGTAGTTGCCTTAAAAGGTTTACGAAGCGAAAGTTGTGTAGCGCTCTTTTAATCCCATTCCATAGTGCTCAGATTGACTTGTAGACTTGACATGTCAACCCAAATAGATTTTAGTTCAAGAATGAGCTCGAGCATCAGGTAGGTTGAATCCAAACTTGTGGCTTGATCAAGAATTACAGATTTTCGGCCATGTCTCTTGATGATGCAGTCTATCTTGATCTGCAACTTAATTTTTGTCGGAAGTTCTGAAACTGCCCATTGCACAAACCATTACGTATTGTCAGTTGAAGTGTATGAACACCACACTGCACGTGGTGAATCTCATGACTCTTGATAATTTTATTCTTGCATTAAGCCAGGGATTCTCAACCGGGCGTAAATTTACCCCCTGGGGGAAAATTTTACCTATCCTGGGGGTAAATGTAATGATGCTGAAGTTACATGTACTTTGCTTTTTTCTACAGCGCTAGTGAGTAAACAAAAAACAGGGGGTAAATTTTATGTTAGGAAGCTGCCAAAGGGTAAACGGGAGAAAAAAGGTTGAGAACCCCCGCATTAAACTATCTAAGCCTTTATACTCGTTTTCATCTGCAACAGAACCGTCGCCAGAAAGTCTTCAATAGGCGGGCTTTACGTTTACGCAGGAGGGGCTTGACATTCTAAAAATTTTAAAAATCTCCACTGATTTATAGTGTTTCATATTTCAATTTGGGGGGCTGGGAGTTTTGTTTGGGGGGGGG
>JGI24159J19872_10001919_pt1 | contig 23966 bp, 17 predicted proteins | sample Ectturendosymbi4_FD_19872 | JGI IMG/M metagenome (IMG submission 19872)
ATAAAATTATCAATATAGCAAATACTTCAATATCTAAAAGTCATCATTGGTATAAAATATTACAATTTGGTATAAAAAGTTATTATTTGGTACAAGTAGGCCTATTTGCTGTTATTTGATAGGGTCTTTTCAGAACTTTGTGGAAGAAATTTTAACCGACATTCTACAATTTTTTAGGTATAGAAGTTGGTTTGAAGCTTTTCTTTATTTGCTCATTGAAGATGGTGGTGGGTCGCTTTGAAAGGACGGTATTTACACATTTCAGTTGCTGTTGGGGGCCCCTTTGACAGCATAGTAGCCTACGTGCACATTGCAATTGCTTTTGGGTCCCCTTTGAAAGCATATTACTTACACATTACGGTTGCTGTTGATGGCCACTCTGAAAGAAAGGTACCCTCACATTAAAGCTGCTGCTGGGGGTCCCTTTGAAAGCAAGGTACTTAAACATTACAATTGCTGTTGGGGGCTCTGTGCAAGCAGAGTACTTACATATTTCAGTGGCTGTTTGGGGCCTCTTTGAAAGCAGATTACCTTCAAATTGCAGTTGCTGCTGGGGCCACTTTGAAAGCAAAGTACCTTCACATTACAGTTTCTGTAGGGGGGCCTTTGAAAGTAGAGTACTTACACATTGCAGTTTCTTTTTGGGGCCCCTTCAATGAAGTTTAAAAGCAGAGTACTTACACATTTCAGTGGCTGTTGGGGCCCCTTTGAAAGCAAATTACCTTAAGTTGCTGTTGGGGTCCCTTTCAAAGTAAAATATCTGCACATTACACTGTCTGCAGGGGGACCCTTTGAAAGCAGAGTACTTACTTATGATCTGCTTTGTAGTAAATTGTATGAGTGAATAACAAGTTTTTTATCAAAAATCAGGAAAATTTACGCAGGTATCACCTCAAGGGGGGCCCAAGGCAATTGCCTCGCTCGCCTCCCCTTAAACACACCACTGCCTATAGATGTGACCAAAGGGTCAACTTCACCATTTTAGGACATGCTGAATTCAAATAAGATGTTTTTAATGTAATATTGTCACCAAAAATTATGGCCACTGTAAAAATTTAATTGCTATAATAATGTCCAAAAACCTGTCTGAAACGGCCTTTCAAAAGATTTTTTGTGATTTTTGTTTTGCTCAGATTTTTGCAGAGAATAAGATACAGTACCTTAAAATAATGCAAATTGGAGAGTATGGGTTATACAACAAATCAACTCATTTGTTGAATTATAATGGAATGCACCCAACTGTTTACTGCGTTCGTGCTTGAACCGAGTATAGTGTCGAGATTTAGCGAGCTTATTGCTATATTTCGAGTTTTGAACTCTCGTCTTGTTATGTAGCTATCTCAAAGGTTACGTTAAGACCGCCGAACAAACGCTGTCCTAAATAAACCTTTGACAAAATTATTGGCTACTCAGAACCCGCAGGGCGGGATAAGAAATTCTTTGTGCGGGTAACTGAATGTAGGCGCAATGCATGTGAAATAGACATGAGCAAAAATTCAATGCTACAGAGAGCTTGCGGTGCATGTGTGTAGCAACTTTCCAGTGGTGATGGGAGCACAGATCGGAATCAAAATTTGTGATCTTGCAGGAAATGGGTTTTGCGCAGTAGCCAGCCCAAAAAATAGGGGTGCCAAAATGTTTGATTTTAGGCGAATAACGCTGTTTTATTTGGGATACCGCCTCTCAAAGCACAAAATGATTAATTGTTCTAAAAATTTTGGGGGGGCATGTTTCCTGGCTACGCCTATGGTTTCGCGTGATGGTAACAAACGATGCTAGGGAAGAAGTGTTTAGTACGGTTGGGCATCTCTTGAATAGTACAAGAACAAATTTGACAACAATCTTTTTAAACAGTGCTCTTATTTTTTAGTTCTGTTGGCTTTGAAATGAATCATAGAATAACTTGCCAATAGCGATGAAACATGTTTGAGTTTTTAAGGTCTTCAGACACACAGTGACATGTGCAAACAGTGGGGGCGTGTTGGGAGGGTGCAGGCAAGATCTCTCAAATTTCTGCGCAAGCGGACGAAAATATTAAACCCACGCAGGATTCTTTTGCTACACGTAAATGGTCAAAAACACATTAGCAACCAAGCTTATTCAATTTACGTTATGTTCGTCTTCCCACGCAATGAACATACCCTTCTAGCATATGAGTTTTTTTACTGAGATGCATCGAGAATTCTTGAAAGTTTATTAAATTTCGAAGTCAAATGCCACGGTAAGCATTGTGTAGAATAAACCACATCGTGTTCACCACTTCAACAGTCACCACGTAACGACCACTTTGACATCAGCAAAGCAACTTCGTCTCATTCGTGGTGAGCGGCTCAGTCCCCCGCCGACTCGCGCCAATCTCTTTTACGCAATTGCCGCATTCAACAAATGCTGATCTTTGATGCGGAACAATAACACAATCCCCGAGAGTCCGTGCTATGATGCTCCAAGCAAGGTTTCCATGTCCGGAACACACACTAGCTTGTGATTAAGATTTCCCAGCACGCTGACATGACCTTTTGCCGAATCGGGACTCTCTTCTGGAGGTAGTGTTATAGATACCAATTCCTGAAACAATTTTTTTCGAGTAACTGCTCAGTTAAGGCAATACTTCAGCTCTACGTGAGGAATAACACACTTTAAAAATGTTTAATTTCAGATAAAGAATTCCGTTGTGCCGATTGCAAAATTTAATTTCTCATGCAAATAAAAAGACCCAGAGATCTAAATACAATGGAACACATTAGAAAATACCACTACAGCTCGCGCATCAATTGGGACACAAAAAATTAGAATTAATTTGCACCGCAATTAAAAGCTCTGTATCAGTGGTTCTCAACATGGAGCTTGCACCCCACCGGTGGGGCGTGGAGGATGAAGACATTTTGAAACAACTTTGGTAGGAATGCAAAATGAAAAGGCACTTGTTCACAATCAAACTGATTGGTAGATGTAAAGCTGTTTCGCTTGTTTACTACTACAGGATGACAATCTAAGCACGTCAGCTGTGCATTGTATTATCCACAGGGAAAATTTAGTTGGAAAATGTTGCTCCTAAACTGCACGAAATACTACATTCCGTGATCAAAGCCAATGCCAAAGCAGAACGTCTGTTCCAGAGGTTTTGTCAGGCTAATCATGCATATCATAGCCAGTGGCGTTTAACTAGAGGTTTGAGCCAAGGGGGAATTTAGGTGAAGGCGGCCCACCGACCCACACTCAGTAAAAAATTGAGAAATGATAGTGAATCTGGATGTGAAGGATGTCTATACTAAAACGGTTAATCCAAAATCAACGGAAAACACTCCGAAAATTTCCGAAGAACGAAAAAAACAACAATCTACTGAAAACCAAAAGAACAATAATACCGAAATATTAGTCAAGTGGAGGCCTGCATTTTAGATTTAGGCTATATTGCCAGGGGAACGGTTCGCACCCCTGTACCTCGTCATTTACGTCACTGATCACAGACGATTGTTGCTCCACACCGAAGTAAGGTGGCTATCACAGGGTAACTGCCTGGAAAGATTTATGGAACTATTTGAACCACTTTTGAAGGATAAATCTGAAATGATGCAAGTGCTACTGATGACCACAGATGGCAAAGCTTCTGTGAGTTAGCGGATATTTGAGAAAGTTTGTTCTTCAAAGAAGCAGCTCCAATAAGCCAATGCAGCAACGCTTGGCGATGCAAAAGCAAAGATATTTGGATTTGTGACTAGTAAGATAACTAAGATTAATTTCTGATCTTCGCATTATTGACGATCTTAGTGATCACGGTGATCTTAGCAATCTTAGTGATTTTAGCGATCTTAGTGATCTTGTTTCAGCGATGTTAGTGATCTTGTCTTGGGAATCTTAGTGATCTAGTGGTATTTACAGGTGTCCGGCAAAAACTGATAAGTTTTCCGTCATCTTGTTTGGTCGAATGTGGGTTTAGCGTTGTTGCAGACTGCTGCGTGCTAAGAGAAATCAACTACAGTACAAATCACGAAAGTTGGTGATATAAGACTGAAACTGACTAAAATGGAACCTCGAATCAAACAGATATGTAACTAGCATCAAGCGCAGAGCTAATATCAATGTGACTGAGTATCGCAATGAATTTGAGTAAACTTTGCTATATGTGCATTTACAATTCATATCAGGTAGTAAGCAGTGTAGTGACGGAGCAAAAACAAATACTTTTGACATGTAGTAGTTTTGGTGGGGTCTGAGAGTTTTTTGAAGGTTAAAGTGGGGCCTGGTTAAAAAAAAAGGTTGAGAACCACTGCTCTAGATCAACTGTAAGCTTTTGAGGAATCAGCCGGGCTTTGTTTTCATGACTGCGACGACTCAGACTTAGACATGTTTTTTCAAGTAACTCGTCTCCACAACAGCGACGCAGTCGAATCCATCAGCAAAATCTTTTAAAGTAGGAAATCGATTTCACGTAACTTCACCTCATTAAAACAGCAGGGGGTGCCCAATTTAAGATCGAAACGAACATTTCCCAGAACAAGACGACATTTCCCTGATCGCATGATTTGAATTTTCCCTATCCGTCCTTCAGACAGGTTTTCCAAGGTGCATTTTCCATTCTGTGAAAAAACGCGTGATGAGGATTTTGACTGCAGTATTAATTTTTCTATCAATCGCAGCCTCTTCGCAATTATAACTTAGTTCAGATCGTGAATTTTTCTAAATGGCGATGTTTCAAACCTTTATTCGAAACAAAATCTTTCTAGGGAAACGAGGAAAAGCCTGGTGCAAGCAAAAACACCTTTCTAGAGATATGAGGAAAAGCCTGTGCTGTAACCCAAAACTGCACCCCGGTTATATTTCTCTTAGAAAGGTCTTATTCAAAGCTCTGAAGTATCTCACAACCATCAAAAATAGCAATTTTTTGTCAGGCATTGGTGGATATACGCTGCAGGATTTGCTTGCACATTCATGTTAATGGTTTAAATTGGCGCAGTCATAGTTCAGAGTTTTGTCTGAGCACATGTTTAAAGTAGAAATCAATATTTGTGAAACAGGTGATCAGCTGCTAGCCTTGGAGATTTAAAATGAGTCTATTGTAGAATTGAAAATCAGTGCTCAATTCATAATTGTCAGATATCCATTTAATTATTGAAGCTTGAACTAGTGTTTAAACAGTTAACACTTAACTTAAATTAGAACCTATACACAATACAGTGGTGTTAAAGATGTATATTTGATNAACAGCGTCTNATTTGCCTCTTGAGGCAAAACCTTTTCTGCAGTTACCGTATTTTGTCAGCAGCTGCACACAACTGTTTCAAGTGGTCAAATGACAAGTTTGGAATGCATGGCCTACTTAGCTGACCGTCACATTTAATGTAAGTGCAGGCAAGCTTTCAGTGGCTTTTTGTCTACGTTGCCTTAATTATAGGCTAAACCATAACTCTTCAACTTCAACATGTTGTGTCTCTCTTCTCTGTATTGTGCTTGTCACGTGACCACTTCAACCATTTGTGTTCGACCAAAGGCAAAATAGTCCCGACATATATTTTGCCTCAAGAGGCAAAATAGACACAATCTTTTTGATATGAATTAGTTGGAAGTTTTCGGAGTGTTAACAGGAGTCGGAGTTGATGGCTTAAAATATGTCGGAGCAGGAGTCTTCAAGCCAGAAACAGGAGCAGGAGTCTTTAAGCCAGAAAGAGGAGCGGAGTCGGAATCTAAAAAATATGACTCCGCTCATCTCTGATTTACACTTGATTCTGTTATGCTATTTTTTCTATTATTATCCACATGCAGCAGAAAATTGTGGAGCAGCTCCTTAGAAGTTTGAGCGTGGGTGCATATGCTAAAAATACCCCAGCCACTAAAAAGTAAAATTACGGTGTTTGGGAAGGCAACAATATATAAATGAATTCATATACCGATAGAAGCCAGCAATCGCTGTTGAAACAAGTGTCATCCAGCAAAGTGATTACATAAATTTGAACGATTTTTGAAAGACAACGTTTCTTGGTCCAATTTGATACACCAACTACAGGGAAGCCAAGCAAAATACGTGTACAATAACTTGGACGCCAACGGTTGCAATAACAAGTACGAAAACAAAAAAGGAACCTGGAAGGGAAAAGATGTCCATTCGCTGCAAACAATATCGTCATTGCAATTATAGATCAACACAGACATGGACGATAACAAGAATCTCTCAAGTTGCACCTTTTGCTCTGACGGCGACCGTTCCGAAGTTCCTTTAGTAGAGTGTTGTGCTCCTTGTTGACGATCGTCATCGTCGGACGGAGGTAGTCCCGGCAGAACGTCGGGCAATTGAAACAAAAGCAGTTGCCCATTGGCGGCTTCGCTGCACGAAAAGGACCTTTGCATCAGCATTACGAAACGAAACCGCTGGTAGGTCAACACACACGACCACCGCATTTCCCAGCTGGTAAACCCAAATCGAAAAGTTCACGCAATGCGCCCTTTCGGTATTCTTGAAATACAAAACTGTTCCCAAAAACATAAGACATGGAAACGCCACCTCAGGCATAGAAAAGTAAGACGGTTCTCGATAAAGTGAAACATTTATAATCGAATGCATATTTTGAGTAGTGATTCTGTTCACAAGAACGTGACAGAATTACACGTACCTATACTTAGAATTAACCTTTCGTGCGTGTATTTGACAAAACGTCGATATAAATCGAGTTTTATTTTTGTGGAAATCTGCGAAGCGTTTGCTTCAAATGATTCAACGCAGCCAGCAATAGGAAGAGTTTATTGCATCACACCGCAAAGTCGCACGGCGCTTCACGTGACGTATGTGGTTAAAGCAACTGATACCGCGAATACTGCGACGTGATTTTTTCGCGAACGGCTGATTCGCCCCTCTCAGATATTTTGATCTTTTAGTTCAACCCTTGTAATCCCACGCCAGGTTATTAAGCAATAATCACAAGATACACGTAGCTGTTGAAGCATTTTGTGAGATATCAATCTCCTTCGTTTTTCTTAGATGTTGATTACGCTGTCCGCGTATTTGCAATCGCATTTCCGACCTCTTCTTTTATAATGAATGTACGCTTCCAGTAGATTTTGTGTAGCGCGTTTTCTTCTTATTTTTCAGTTTTCATATGCTACACCTTGTGACGTGGAATATTCTTCTCACATAAATAACGCAAAGAACTAGTCATACATACAACATGAAAATAACAAACTCCTCAAGATGATCGTAAAGTGGTAATGAAACTGCGTTCGCTTCAGAAGTTTGCAAGTTAGCATAAAGTGCAGCCCAGTCGCTTCTATTCATGAAGCTGCCAGTTGCAGCTTTCAGCCCCGCCGTGAAGGACTGATTTTAAAGTTTTCACCAAAACTGTGGGGAAGGAACTGACTGGGCCAATCTCTCTGAGAACTGCAGTTTGAAAAAGTTGAGCTGCGTGGACAAAGTTCTCTTGCTTTATCGTGCCGATGGTTTCTGCAAAAGCGTTTGCATAAATAGTTTAAAATTGATTGATTAGAATCAAACAGCTTCTTGAAAGTGGGAGACGAAAATACAGCAGCACGCTTCGTTCAAAGTGACCTGCTGGGGTAGAACAGAAATTGTATTGCTGCATGAGAACTGTACTTATTTTGACATTCGTTTACATCACTTGCATACGCTGGCCAGCCTTAGAAGATAATTAATACGACTTTATTTTGCAGGATTTTTTCGTTCCACATTTAAAATATAGGCTTAGCTATTTCCGCGTTCCAGTCAGGCCACGGCTGGTTGTCCAGTGAATGATCGCTGTAGTTAGGTGGGTGAACATGCCGGGCATCTAGCAAACGCAGCTCGAGCTCCGCACACATTGTACCTCTTATTTTCTGTTAAGTTTAAGTTGCAATCAGACCAATAAAGCAAGATAATACTCGCATCTTCAAACTGAAAAATTCCTAACAAATGGGAGCTTTCCATAAAGAAAACGGTGGAGCCGATTTTAACCTAAAGCCTGTCTGGCAATTTTTTACACTTTCTACAACGATCAATGTACAATCGCATGTGACATGATATCTCACGAATATGACACACCTCATCTCTCCAGTGCTTTCCGTTTATAAAATATTTTGATCTGCCTTCGGGACGAGTTTGCAATATCATGGAATATTTCTACACTGCAATGGGAATCGCCAAAACAGGGTATAAACTTAACTTGTAATCGCCAGAAGTTTGCAAGTTTTGCCGCTTAGCAGAGGAGAACATCTAACAATGAGCCTGGCAGGTCCCAACTTTACTTCGTCAAGCCTTTTGCGAAATAACCGGCGTAAAGTGGTTAAAATTTGGTTTTGTGTTAAAAATAGGCTCTAATGGTAAGGAAAATCTAATCTCAGAACAACACCATGTGCACGAACGAAACCTTCTAACGGTTGCAAATTAAAAGGCTCACTAACTATATTTTAGCAGAATGCGTGACTTCGTGGCTAGTCTTACGGTTAAGTTGCACAGCAATTTGGCTGTATGACGTTTTAAACTGAGTGCACACAAATGAGTCACTACAGCATGCAAAACTACTCAACAAACAAGTGTACTTCTACGGCTTACTTGAAAACATGAGCGCAGTGTGATGATAACAGCGGCGTAACAGGTAAACCTGCACAGAAAAATCAAAGGATAAGAATGTCAGCAGCATTTGCAATTCCAGACGTGCAGCACCAGCTGGAAATGTACTACAAACACTAACCGTTAAAAAAAGTCTAAGTAACGTTTTCTTTTTTCTTAAATCATGCCACAAAACGATCTCTCATGATTTGATGTTGAGCTTAATTTCTTTTGGTGAATGACGTAGCTAATAAGGGATTAACCTAACGTGCATTCGTAAAACTGAAGTCTGCTGATAGACATGCATGGGTTGCAGCAAGAAGCATGCTACAAATGAGTTCAAATAAAGTGGTACACAAAAGAAAATGATCTTTCTAAACCTGATTGAAAAAACAAGTAGTTCTGAAGCTTAAGATATCATTTCATACTTCACACAAATTCGTGAACGTGTTAAAATAATTTCACCTGGTTCACTTTTAATGTGCTTGTGGTCAGTTTTGTTGTTGTGCTGCATTGGAAGAGTTATTGGTTTCATTTTCTCGTCGTTTTGCAGGCCTGCAATAATCTGCAGAAAGATAAAGGTAGAGATGCTTTCACCAAGTACCGATGATCATAGGCCTAGCTTACATCAAAACACTCATTACGAGTAATACCAAATCTTTTACATGCACCAGACGATATACTCAAAGGCAATAATCCCAGATGATATCTACTTTCGATAAGTTGTAAGAAAGTAAAATGATGATTCAAGGAAAAATACGCAATGTTCATTGGAAAATACCGATTTTTACGACTTGTCGATGCCGGCTAATCTAACTTCCGATACTGGGAAAGGGTGACAAGCGGATAGCAGTGTTTTTAAATCATTTGGGACTGACTGAATAATCTAATGGAAGTGAGGCTCCAATGCATTTAAAAAGTGATGCATTGGTTAATCTTTGGTTTGATACTTTCGGCTTGAAAAATTGTTTGTACTGTCCGGAGTAACTTTTGCGCACTCAACTTCCACAAGCATGTAAGATCAAATATTGTGAGGCAATCGATCGAACCAGGATATAAGACAGTTCATGTGTGTTCACCTGTGCTTACGATTTGTAACATTTGATACTTTCAGATGGTGTATCACTTAATTTTACAGACAAGGGATACTTTCACTGATAAGTGTAGCGGTCTCTTTTTGGAGACGCGAACCATGCATGCAGGTACCGTGATGTTTCAGCAGTACAAGCAAGAAGAGATTCTCTGCTCGACCATTTTTACTCTTATTGCCTGTGCTGCACTGCGCCTTCTATAACTAGATGACTTCCTATTGGCGCTGTGTGACGTGACGTCACACAAGTTATTGATCACGATGATTTCCTAGACAGAATTTCGACAGGTAGAAATGGATTTTTAACAAGGAAATGTTGCACTAGCACAGCCAGTCTGAGGGCGAAGAGGTCACGTCTCCCCTGAAGTACGTTTCACAAATTTTATATCGGATTGTTTGTAGCAAGTGTTTTAACAATAACGAAAATGATGGACTTAATTAGCGACCAATATACAGTAAATCTGGCGTGTCCTCAGTAATTAGCGCTTATCTTGACAACACTCGATTAAAGCATGCCGCGTTATTTGCCCAATTGTAGTATTTTGTGACAACACCACCAGAGATGCAGCAGACTAAAAGGCAAGAGCCCGGACCTTTCTCAGAGTAGTTTTTATCATTTTTGGCGGATTACTTGTGTGAGGTATTGTGGAACCAAATAGGAAGGAACGCCTTAGTAAGGACACTACCTAGCCCAAGTACACAACACAACGGTATGAAACAACGCAGTGTTTACAACGGTTGGCATTGTGGGTGAAAATATGCAAGGTAGTACAGTAGGATAGTGGTCACAGTTTTGAAATACACCGCAAGCCCCGGTGTCAAGCGAAATATCTGACCTATTATTGCTTGTCAGTTATTTTGCTTCTCAGAGTAAAGGAATAAAGTTCAGCGATTACTTTTTTGATGTGTGTTGTGTAAATTATAACATTTTGGTTAGATGTCAGATACCCACAACAAGCTACAGTACGGGAAAAACTATAGCCACTGAAAACTATTGGACTTAGTTCTAGACCTCAATTATATTTCTTTTTCTAACCCAAACCCTAACGCGACACACTCACCTAAACACCATACCCTAAGCCCTAATCATCAGTTTTCTAAGCATATTTGATATGTAGAATATTACTCCGTGCATGCGCACATGGCGTGAAGTCAGAAATTTCGCTTGATATCGGTCAGTGCAACAGAAAAAGTTTGTTATTTATTACGCTTGCAGTTTTAGAGTTTAAGTTTACGTCAACTATCAGCAGGCAAGCATCAGTAGTTGTCAATCAACGGTGGTGGACTCATGTGGAAGCTATCGCAGTCACTTGATACATAGGTAGCATAAGATAACTTGAGTTCAGTTAAGTGAGAAATGTTTTTGTTATCGGCGTTGTCAAACAAATGAAAACTGTTAAGTTCCCAAGTTGGTATTGAGTCATATTTTGTCAAGAAACGAAAAGGTGATGATTCCACACAGAAGGAAGCTGATGGAGAACAAGGTCAATACAGCTTATGTGTCAATACGGCAAAACTTGTCGAAAACATTACAGCAGCCAATTTTTTAGTTTGCTTTGTTTGATATAACAGACGTAGCGACAAGAGACCGGTGCTCTGGCACTTTGCGCCTTCCTTTACAGTGAGGTATGTCAAATAGGCCAAAGTTTGTGAAATATTTTGTCATTTTGTGATGTTAATACAGACATGACTGCATCACGGCTACAGCTATATGTTGAGGGGTAGCGGTCTGAATAGAACTGAGTCGTGGTCAGGGATATGATGGCGCAAATAGTGAGTGGCCTATGGAAAGACGTTCAGGCAGAAGTGAAGAAAGTCACTCCAGTTGCACATTATGTCCATTGTAGCAGTCACGAGTTGAACCTTGCTCTGCAAGCAGCTGATCATATTGTCAATTCGTAACTGTCTACGTCAAGTGAGAGAAATAGCAGTGTCCTTTAGTTGCTCCACAGAACAAACGACAGTACTGCAAGTGTGTCTCCATTTCAGGAGGGGAATTAAAAAGGTTTGTTTGGCCCGTCGGGTCGTACGTGATACGTCGATTGTACGTTTTAACAGAATTGATGGAGTCTGTTGTTTCGAGCTTTGGAGAAAAGTTCTGTGTAAAGGGATGACTCTAAGATTCAGCTCAGTGCAGCAAATTTATCATTGCTCTTAAGTCATGAATGAAATAGCTGCTTTGTTTCTGCCATTGTTGCAACCTCTCGGGTAACGTTGCGTTGAATGTGCGATTCACCACGAACGGGATGTGCGCAAAGAATAACACCCATATATACGTGGCCCGAACAAGCAATAATAGAGGGATCGTGGCGTGTGAGCTCTGCCGATACTAATATGTGAACGACTGAACGTAATGCCTAGCGTACGCAGAGAGTTATTGCGGCGCATGATCTCTGTTGTTGTTTGCTGCCACAGTGTGAAGCTTCGCGTACATGCCGCTCGGGCTTTCCGATCGCAATCACCATTATCTAAGGCTCTTCAAACCTCAGATATTGATTTGGTAAAATGCACATCGTTGGTAGAAGTTTTGAGATATTCTAAGAAACAAAAGAATTCGACTTTTACAGATTTAGTTTCGACCACAGTTGATCAACTGGATATCAATTTGGAACTAAGGCGCACTGTGGGCCAAATATCATTACAATATCGCTTGCCATGAAGAATTCTTCAGAAGAACCGTTTACATCGTCATGTGGAGAACATGATTCACCAGATGGAGGTCGGTTTCATCCTACGGAACGATTCTGTTCAAAGCTGCAGTATTCGGTTCCTGCTTTTCAAGAGGTGCTGGGATATCACAGCTGAGACATTTGACTATTCTTCGTCAGTCTTAAAAGCAGAATATGACAGATGGATGTTTAAGTGGTCCAGTCTCCTAAAGACTGAATTGCCAGAGAATGTTATGGAAACACTATCCGTTTGTGATTCCTTCTCATTTGCAAACATTAACACGTTGTTGCGCTTATTCGCAACGTTACCAGTCACAAGCGAATGTTCATTTTCACGTTTTCTATTTATGCTGCACTATGGGGCAAGACCATCTCAATGGAGTGGCCCGTTTGACAATTGATCGTGATGTCACGATTACTGTTGAGCTGGTTTATCGACGAGTTGCCCAAGAAGAAACGCATACTGAAATTTATCTTGTGATCATTCGCATAGTTTTCTTTTAAAAATAGCTATGTTTTGTGTTTATGAATTTAGGTAGTAAGTACTTTTTAGGTGACTTGATCAATAGGCATATTCCGTAACTTTCTCGTTGTCCGTCTCGTGGTTCGCGGCACTTGGGGCCTTCCTTTCCGTTGCTCAACGTTCATCGAAGCTGATTAGTCAACAACTGCTTGACAATAATCACCTTCGTGCAAACAGCTAAGAGTACAACATCTTCGTCGACTTTGGAGTGGTTGGTCCCTCCCGAACAAAATTCCTGGATACGCCAGTGAACTATTGACTCTCTTTTGCTAGTTGCTCAGACGCAGGATAGATTGGCACATGAGAGACAACATCGAAATATTGAAGCAGATTGCTTCCAATTCCTCAAGATTAAGTGTCGTCTATTTTAGAGTTTAATTCATGAAACATGTCTGGCCTTTTTTAAAAGTTAGAAGTTTAGCTCGTTGCGCAACAATCTCAAAACTGTTTAAAATTAAATCTACCTAACGCACATAAAGCAAAGCAGAATATAGAGAAATTTTACGACTGGACAGAAGTTCGAATTACTTCTACACTTCTACCCTCTCTATAGAATAGATCGCTCTCCACGGTTAAGGATATCTATCAAGTTTTAAAATAAACAGCTACCTCTTATGCATAGGTTTAGCGTAACGCACCGAAACGTCATGTTATTTTGATAATAATTCATACGGCAGTGACATAAACATGCGACAGCGAAATGAAGATATTACCGATACACTGCCTTCATCCAGCTTTTTCATTACAGCTTCGGATTCCGCTTTCTCCACAGCAGCGTCGTAACTAGAAATGACTTGCTTTGTTTCATCAAACATAGACAATTAAGTTGCAACTATACTGTCTCCGCACTGTGGAGCAAATTTCTTAGCATTGCTAGTTACTGCTCGTGAACCAACATCTTAATGTCAAACAAGACCTGATTTCCAACACATACGAATGTGCATAAAAACTCAACAACTAACCTTTCTTTTTTGATTGTAGGTTTTTGAGCAGGCAAAGCTGGTTCAGCATAAGAAGACTCTCCCCCGCTTTTCTTGAGATCCATCGAAGGGCCAGACTCAAAAATGGAGTGCGACTGAATAACCTGAAAAAATACACAGAGACCACCTGCGTTTTCCTACCACGAGGAGAAAATCCATGCGCGTCTCCGTGCAACTCGCTACCAAGCATACAGAGGCAAAATACTGTTCAGGCATTGGCCTACAACGATTTTTTACCCAAACAACGTAAAAGACTATACGACAAAGCATGTGACTAGGTTGCACGTCACCTGAAACAAGATCGGGTTGTTACGAGGACAAAGGTACCGCATAAAAATTTAGATCGTTGACCGTTTTCAACAACATTTTCGCGGTTTACGTGGAGATGTTACTAAACAACACAAGTACTCTGTATAATTACTAAAACGTGTTCAGCTAAGCGCACCATTTTGCCAATCGTAGCCAAAGAAAAAGTCCAAGGACAGCTTGGCCCAGTACGCCCAACAGTGCAGCAAAGTTAACACGTGGAATCGTGTAACATTCACAACTTTCGAAGTTGCAGATTTTCATAGCAGCATATTTGTGGAAACAGCACTACCATACGATCTTATGAGAGCAGAAATGTGAACCATCCATAATTACAAAATTATTACAAACATCTTTGGGTTTGAAACGCCCGCGACCTCTTCCTCTGTCTTGTCTTCCCGACTTTTGTCTTCCAAGCTTTTTCGTTGTGGATGGCGCTGCTTCTTGTTTCACTCTAATGCATTATGAATAAGGTTTTTAGGGGGGAGTGAATATAATAAATAAATGCGACGAACAGTCACAGCGAAAAAGTCTGCAGTGGTCGCATGACAGGAAGCAGCGATGAGCCTCAGTTATCTTGCCAGACAACAACAAAAGCCATCATAACATATTTTCCATACATTACCAAAACGCTTTCCATAGTATTCAAACGATAGCTTGCAAAATGCAACGCACAGCCTCCTTGCACACCACGAACACCTCGATTCGCTTATATTTATCAACATTAACAATATTACTACTGACACAACTCACAAAAACAGAACGTCTATTTTACGAAACCCAAGCATGGTAGAACACCTCGAGAAATGCCCACAGATATTTCTTGTGGTGTTGCACTACCGGAAACTAAAGTAAAAAATACCGCAGCAGTAACGCTTTCACTTCACTTAAAAAACATTGAAATCGTTACGGGGACGTGTCGCAGGCTTGTTACTGGTTGACATATACGGTGAATCACATGTGTATGTTGTGTCTTTAATAGATACATCCATAAAGATGTCATCACACAGGATCCGGATGCAGTTTGGATGGACACATCCATAAAGGTGTCTTCATACAGCATCCGGATGCAGTTTGGGGACCTGCGTGTGGCCAACGGCGGTGTTTACATATGCGCCGTTAGCCGTATCCGGAATGATTTTCTCCGCTTCTCAGATCTTACGGCTTACTTAAAATTTGTTGCCGGTTATCCGTGGACAACAGTGCTGGTATTCATGCTGGCTGCTGCAGGTGAAGCCTAATTCTTCTCCTTCAGCCAAGCGAGTTTTCAGGTTCCACGAAACCTGCACATGCGAATGGCGCAGACTTGCACAGTACCGAACTATCCTTTCGGGTGGTTTAGTGCACAGTGCCTAAGGAAATATCATGGAAATCCTGTACCAGTGTTTACGGATAGTGTTATCTGCACTAAGGTGTACAATGTTTACCCTGTCACACTTGCAACTACTGAAATCCAGTAACAGTGTGCACTTAAAAGTTTTAATAATTTTTAGGGTCAATACTGTATTTACACAATTTGATTGTCTTCTTTCTTTGTTCAAAAAAAGTTTAAGTCCGTATCACTTTGTTCCAGTTACACGCAAGTATACATAACATATAGTGAATTGAAATTTAGGCTTGCTGAACTTGTTGTTATCACGAAGATAAGGAAAATTTGTTGTAATGAGGATAGCACGAATACAAAAACTCTTGGACTCGAATCATATCGCACTTACAAAGTTGTAAAATCCAATAAGTGCAGAACTTCAGTTTGATATTTTTTCTGTAGGTCAGCAACAATAAGCAATTTGATTTGAAGAATCTTGTACAGAGTTCCGTTGCAATCCTGTCTTCAATTGACTTCAGTGTATGCACGCACTTACAACACTTCATTTGTACTCTTTGACATTATGTATCCAATTGTAGCTATATAGTGTCTGAGGTATTGCAACATGAATTTCAAATGACCAGAGTAGTTATTTGAAATAGTTAACAGATACAAATTCTGGGTACACAGACAGAGAAAAGATGAGAAAAGCATGGCAAGAAATTAGCCTGTGCACTGGGATCAATGGTAAAATACTTTACAGCTGGTGTTTTGATCTAGTTTCAATGGAAATAAATTATGTTAGTTGGAACATGTGGAAGTGTTTTTGTATATATCTTAGTCTAACAGCAGTCTAAAGCTTCCAAACTATCTTGAACCAGTGCAGATGTGCGAGTGCTTAGATCTTTACGACCACAGACAAAAAAAGTCTGTACTGAGTGTCAAACCTGTCAGGACAGAAACAATTTATTTTATAGTAATAACAGCTCCGTATAATGATCATGTGTACGGCATTTTCAATTTCTTGTTCCTAAGTTATGAAAGTATTCCCTTCATTCTACAAATAGCACTCTTGCTGGTGCAATTAAAAACTAATTGGTCTGCAGCATTCTACAAAATTTTCTGGCACCCAGCTCTGCAGTGAAGGATTGTCAATAGCAGTTTTTTTCAGTTCAGCGCACGTAACAGAACCAGCTACACAAGGCATGCCCTTCGCGGTAAGAGGTCCGCATCTTGTGTTGTAGTATTCTGTAATAATGAAACCGTTTCTCATAATTGACCGTTAAAACCGTAAATATTCGGACACGTAAATCGGATTCTGTGTGAAGACACATTTAACACTGCGCACAGTTCACTCAGGCGCTTAAGCACGGACTTGAAGTTCGTAAAGAACGCGTTGTAGCTTACAATTCTACCCAGATCCTTACTACTGTAGTTTAGGCTGAGGAGTCAACCGTTGTTGTAGGAGAGTGGAGGAGTCAACCTAGTTGTTGCAGGAGAGTGGATCTGTCTCCCAAGTAAGCGACCTGACGTCTTGCAGTTGCCAAGCTGAAGCAAGGCGGATTAAAAGCTCTCCCCACTTTGTCCGCTAATATTCTCCAGCAGCAAACTGTTTTATTGCTTTCCTGATTAAATTCAGAAATACAGTAACACAAACACTTAAATACATTCGACTGTGACGTCAGAATAACGCCACGCAAACCGGTTTGGTGTAGACCAAGCATGTGCAACCTTTTTCAGTGGCGGGCCACGTTCGAATTTTGAAATGTTTAGCAAGCCGGACCAATTTTTATTGGATGAAACTTCAATCATTCCCTTAAAAAATTAGTTTAAAGTGGTCACTCAACACATATGGAGTATATGGTCCAATTTCATACGTTTCAAACTACCAAACACGTGCCCGTGACAGGCTTACAGTTTTTCAACTGTGAGTTAGATGAGACATAATAGAATTACCATATGCAGAAGCAAAATTCCTGACAGTCTCAATGGCTACTTTTCGCGACAACAAACAAGCGCTATACTGAATTTTTGTATGTTTTTGCAACTACCAATCCACCGCAAAACAGCATCACTATCACTATTCATGCTAAATTATTGTAGACGCTGCAAGGAGCCAAAGAAGTAAAAGTTGACACTTTCATCTTAACAGGACATGCACATTGTCTCAAGTTGAAACGTAATTTGCTAACTGGCAAACTTCTGGACATCAGAGCATTTTGTAAAATTATTTCGCCGTCACCGAAAGCTATTCCTTTCTCTGCTATTGCTTCACTAAACTTGAATATCAATTCAGTCCCAAGCTGAGTGTCGTTTTTGTAAAAAGGATACCATTTTCTGTTGCCCCAACGAGAACATCATCAACTGATGGGCTTTATCCACCCGCAACTGACCTAAAATTCCCTCGTATTGTTCTGAATGCTTGGAATTGTAGTGCTGCTTGATATTGAATTCTTACGGACAAGCAATGTTGTTGCGGCAAATCAAGCAAAGAGCCCTTTCATTTTGTTGAACAACAAAATACTTCACAAACCACGCCCGCCCTTTATTAAGAATTTTTCGTTTTTTCGAACACGGCGTGCTTCGCATAAAATTGCCGATCTTTGAGATTAANTTACAGTTAAAACTTCTGCTTTTATGAACTGCAAAACAAACAGTATTACTATNATTGATTGCCAACCTTTTNAACGTCCTCTTTCCCTTTGTCCTGCTGCGAATTTTCACCTACTTTCCTAATCCCAACACTTGCAACGCCCAAACAACATCAGCATCACAAATCGAGTTAATGTATGGCGAATCAATTCAAAATTAATAGTNCTCAGTTCGCACGATCAACTGCNTGCCAAGTCTTCACGAATTGTTCGGACAATTTGACACAGCAAAGCCTCTGTAATCCTCGCATATCAATCGCAAAGAAATATTTATACACCATAAAGAGGTTAATCTGGGCTATAGCGTAACATTCTATAGCGTGACATTTACAAATGGCGTGAAAATTTATATTCGCTTCGTGGTATATAGTTCCCAAGTAATTAAAAAATGTTACAGGTCTTTTTTCGTGAACTCCAAGGGCTGCAAACCTTTGATCAAGTGCAAAAGCTTGTGGCAAATGATTGTGAAATCAGTAGGACGAAAAATTGAGGAATACAATTCAGTTGAAACACCATTTCAAGATCATGAATAATACCACGAAGGCCGCACGAAACAACGCAACGGGCCGCACCGGGGGTTGCATATGCCTGGTGTAGAACAACAGCGAGCAACAGCGTTTACGTTCACAGGAGCGACCGGAAAAAAGACCGATTGTCGTGATTTAGGTTTGCAAGAGGCTACCATGTCAGCTGCTAGACTGTTCACAAACAAGTACGTTGTATCCAATCATGACCAGAAATCACCTGAAATTACGCATTAATAATGCATGAAAAACTGAAGCACGCCATTATCCACTACAATTATAAATCTGCCCTTTGTACAACTGGCTAACACTATGCCAACTCATGGCGCTTTCAAATATCCGCAATGGGATAGAGATGGGACAATGACAAAACTTGTTTTCTGAGCATTTCCATTGCACTCTGTTATCAACAAAGCAACATCCAGTACTTCGCACCTGTCACACTGCGCAGTTGGCTTCACCAAATTTAAACTTTGGTTTTGGAAAACTTTTCTGCTGCGCGAATATTGGAGGGAAATGCTTTGGTTGCTAACAAAACGAAATATGTGTGCCTAGAAAGCAAGAAGAATCGTTTTTGATATGTCTCTTAATAGCTCGTAAACTATTTTAGCACAGAGAGTTTCGGAGTTTTCGCCTATGTTCAAGCCTACTCTTTCTTGCTTGCGTGATTCACAACAGCGTTACAAAATGTTTCAAAATAAAACAAAAGAATTTACGATTTATGCTACCGCAAATTACAATACTATTTATGACTGAAGAACTTGAACCATTTCATATTTTACACAGGAATAAAATCAGCCCGGTACCAATATATCTGCTTGTACAGTTGCGAAAAACTTGCTTGTTGTCGTGTTTCAAGTGCATCTTGCGTTCCTTCTGATGTTTTAAGAATATTTTTCTATTGTTATTCTTTGTCTACGACAAAGCGATTCATGAGATCAGGTGCATGTCTGCGAAACGTGGATTTAACAACCAATATCATAAATGCTTTTCGTCTGCCACTCGAGGGTGCAGATAAGTTGGGTCACTGAAATACTGAGAGGAGCAAGAAATTTCACTATCATTGAGTTTTGTTGTTGTCAACTACATCTTGCCCTAAATCACTGGACTACCGTACATGATCGGAACTTGCAAACATGATATGCGCGTGCTATAACCTCCAGAAATTGTACTCTTGTCATTTTTCAGAATTTTTGAACACAGTATCAAGCCTGAGTCAACACTTAACATAAGAATAGGTTGGTAATGTGACACGCATAAATTGTCATGTAAGTTGATAATATCTTTGCATAACTTTTGCAAGAATTACCGAAGAAAATATATTATCAACAAAGAATCCTTAAAATTAGCATTTAAGGAGTTTATGGTGTAATCGTTCAAAATAAAAGAGAAACGGTAATGCTTTGAGTAACCTACGTATTCATGGCACCACTAGCAAGCATAAGAAGCGGAATATAGGCAAAAAACTAGAGGACAAGTTAACCTACTGTGAATCATGGAGTCACTCACAGTTTGACAATGACAAATTTTCCTGAAATCAACGGTTTCTCATATGTCAAAAGAAGAAAAATAACCCAACATAACCTGCTAAAAACTTTTTTCTGAAGTTAGCTCTTCTGCATTGCAGCAACTTCTTGACAAGNTTTTTTTCAAAACTTTTAGCAGCATGAGCAACTATACCCTTTTCACCCTGGCTATGTGTTACAAGGGCATTGTTAAGAGGGACACACACATTGCAACCATCGCATAATCAATACCATATATTTACAAATGTCAATGAAATACTGACAAATGTTTAAGATGAATGCCACTTAATCGAGTTCTACAGGTTTAAAAATAACTTGCAAGGGCCCAAGAGGATGTTTCAATAAAAAGCATCAAAAGCAACTACAGGAATGTGGGCACTTACTCTGTCTTGACCCTTTCCTTTCGCACAGGTATGTTGGGAGAAAATGTTTTCTGCAGACAACATACTATTAAAGTCACATTATTGACAGCTTAACATCAATAAATTGCAAGATCACTGAAATATCAATCCATACAGAGTTTACTAAGATCATGCCATTGACTGCTGAATGTTGTCTTTTACCTGCACTATAAAATAGTGGTTTTATGCAGTACAATAGCATGTTAAAAATTAATTCGTAGCACTTCACCTTCACAAACCTGAAGCTATTTATAGGAACATGTAAACTATAACTTCGTAATTTTCTGAAAACAGTTTGGTTAATTCAGATTAAACTATATGATTAGATGAAAATGTTTTCAGCAAAACAAAAAGGTAAGGAAAGGACTAACATAAAAACCCTGAAAACAGACAAGTAAACAATAACCTTTTTTATGCCGCCAAGTGTCAGGTCTCTTGGTCCTCTCAAAGATGGTAACCGATTAGGTGTATGTTGAGAAGAGCTTCTAGAAGCAGGCTTGGAACGACCAGGCAAAGGCACTTGTGACGGATCTGAAAAGATGTATACAATTTTTCAATGCAAGTGATTTATTTTAAGTTTTCAGGCCCATAAACAACAATTATAAGATAGGCAACAAAAATCTGCATGACAGTGAACATAAATAAGGTACTGCGCTCATACCCACATCACTGACCCTATCATCAACGACACTAAATGTGAACTGTGACTGGATGCCTGCATCCTACACCAGCAAAAGATTTTCCTATCCTTGCAGACATTCAACCTGCTGAGCTTTCACAAAGGAGCCACACTGTCTCTAGCATGCCATGCTATGGAGCCTCGACATCTGCTTCACTCAACTCTCAGCCTTTCACTTGGTGTGAACAGACAGCCTCTCAAAAATTAAGACACCCATTTGTACCCGCTGCACAACAACACATCAGTTCATCTGACAACAACAACAGAAGTATGGTGCTCTGGGTAGATCAGTGACGAAATGTGGAGTGGTTAGAGAACACTGCAAGACTGTACATTCCATCCCTGACATCGGCACCCACCCTCTGGGAGTGGCTCTGCAAGAACAGGCTTAACCGCCCCCACACCAGTGTTGGACGTTTCCATTCCTACCTACACGGGGTATGACCCCTTCCCTGGCTTGTCAGTATGGTGTAGAACAGACTGTTGAAAATGTTGTCCAATCCACCGACCTCCCCATGGACTGCACGGCCTGACATTTCTGGATGATGAGACAACCAAATGGTTGCTCAACACCTGCCCCGAAATCTAACGCAGCCAAGCAGTGGATAAAAGAACTCGCTCAAACAAAAGAACAATAGCCCCAAAATTGGTAGCTGCTAATACTTTACACCTGAAAAATGTTATTTTTCCTTTTACATGTGATTTACCAATTTCCATGTGATCTGCCAGTTTAAGTCAAAACTTTGTGGCATTTTATGTTATTGTCGATGAAAATGACTTTAGGTTGAAACAGCATTTGAACCCTACACTAGATCTTTGCTTCAGTCAAAACAACAGCATAATGACTTTTATACAAATTGCTTGCATTGCTCAAACACAGGAAATATCATGATCAAAAATGAAATAAATCTAAATAGCTGCAATTTATGTTTTGAAACTTTTCAGATTTTCAGGTAAAGGACAAATATATCCCCATCTATTTCTAGCAATAGCAAAATTCATAAAAATAGGCTATTGTAAGTCTTTTCATACAACACAGAATCAGTAGAATAATGTCTTGTGACACCAAAATGATTCTTCATGCAAGTCTTACCTCCTGGCTCCATTTTTACATATTGTTTTGGAGTATTTTTAGAGCTTTCAGTCATGATTCAAAAATGAAAAACTTTCCATTCACACCCTCTTGCAAATGTTCAAAACTGCAAATCAAGTTAGAACAGGATGGATTAGTATAGGCTAAACAAGAAATGTGCCGAACTATTTTATGACATTAAAATTGAAAATCAAATGCGTACAGTAAAAATTATTATGATTTTATATCAATTTTGCCACCAAAACTAATTTTCTTTAAAGCCTATATTTCAAGCCTACTTGACACAAGCACAGCTTAAATAAAATCAACAACAAAGGCTATTTGCAATCAGTACTGTATTGTGATCACAGACAAGTAGTCACCTCTTATATATATATTGTCTCCTGTTGTCTGAAAAAGTAATTAGACCCAATGGTGTATTATCCTTGTTTGTATTATTCATAACCTATGTGCTTTTGCCATACATTATTTCATGCTTTTTTTTGCTCGGCCCATAAAATGGCAGTGTTTAGCCTATTTTTTCTCATACGGCAAAATAGACACCACTAGAGCTATTTTGCCTCCTATGTACACAAAGCAATGAATCATTTACAAAGTCTGGATGAAGACATGCACGACAAATATCTTTTTCATCAACACTTGCTACTAATTTTGGTGCCCTATAAAAGATGGATATCTGCCAGTAACGGATCATGGTTGTGGATATAAAATGATGTAACTGCAGTTGGGAAATCAATATTTTACAATGATGAGTGGCACTAGAACATTACTAAAAATATGATTTGTTGCTAGCCTACACTTACTCGCAACAAGATTATTCCATTCTTCTTTACAACAAGCTCCAGTGGGATCAAAATTTAGGTTTCAACAATAGTGGCAATATAAAAAATTAAAACATCGCAACTTTTTAGCATTACGTGCTTGGGGGAAAATGGTATCAAATTGCAATAACAAAAATTTTTTTCTATTGCATATGAACTTTTATTCACATTGTGTAACAAGGTATTTTTTTACTGCAGTTACGTCATCATACATCCGTTAGGGGGCATAGGTGCCGTTACATTAACAGTATCATAAGTAATTTCATGAATTATCAACATCGACTTCAAACAAATTTATTGCTGCTATTCGTGAACACATAAAATTCAAAATGGTTTTCCGTAATTTGTTACAGGTCAACATTGTTACTGGACATGTAAATCAAATATGAAACGAATTACATTATGGGTGCGCTTTTGCACTGAACTCAAGCAAACAGTTTTGAACTCGTGGTACATCAAAACCATGGGAGTCTGCAGGGTGGCAGAAACTGGCATTTTCTCCTCCCTGGAAATTGGGACTAAGAACCAAACTTTTCTAGAAAACATGACGTCAGCAGCTCAATTCAGATTGATTTATATCTACATCTTGCAGTGACTGTTTATTAGCCGATACAACAAATCAAACTGCACAATGCAGGACCTCTGAAAAAAATTCTACCAGGGTTACAAAAACCAATACAGGGCCCCCTACCTTCTGGGTACTCTTTGAAACTTGTATAGCCTGTTTGTATATAGTATATACAAACAGGCTATACAAGTTTGTTCTGATTACTATATAATATAGTAATCAGAACATAGATAAAACAGCCACCATGCTAAGAGTTTCAAATACAGCTACCAGCCCTGCTGTCAAAGGAAGTGACCATC
>JGI24159J19872_10001920_pt1 | contig 23965 bp, 12 predicted proteins | sample Ectturendosymbi4_FD_19872 | JGI IMG/M metagenome (IMG submission 19872)
CATTTTCTGTTAAAATTGCAGCATGAAAAGCTCGTCTCACTCGCACCATTGCTGTAAGTTCTACCTTCCGGAAGCACGCTTGGAGGTATGCGATATACAACTGCACGACGCATGTTCTCTTGGGTATGGGTGCTTTTTCGAGGTTATGCATTGCCACTGAGAACCATCTGGGCAATGTCGATTGAGCAATGACGCGTAAAACGGTTGCGAATACATGTAATTTTGTAAGCAATAAGCAACGCGCACTGTTGACTAAGACAAGACAAAGCGTTCTTCCCATTATGCTGTGTTCTAATTCAAGGTGAAGGTAGGTGATTTTGTAGCATTCAATGAAAATCATGGTGCACAGCAAGAATTCTCTGCTCTGATGAAAGTTTCAAAAGAAATTGTACTATTTCTGCAGGCACGAGTTAGGAGTCCTAACGCAGGAGTACGATGGAAAAAATGATTCAACTTTAATTTACTGCTTTTATTTTGTTCTGTTGGGCTAAAAACGCTGAAAGAAAGTGTGATGCCAAAAAAAACTCCATTCTACTGCTTTCAAACGACATGCAAACAAAAAATAAAGGTTATTCGTCGATTTAATTATGGAAAGGTGGAATATTTCACATGATACTGTATATTGCAATCCTCAATATTTTCCCCATCGTACTTCTCGAGCCTGTTCAAAATGTGCCACCACATGTCAGAATTTCATGGAATCTTGAAAAGAATTTGTGTACTCGTAAGTACAATCGATGGCATGAAATACTGTAGCATTGCATGTTGCATCCCATTCAAAACGAAAAATTCTTCTAAATTTAACGCTTCGCTACGTATAAACGTTTGTTACAGTAGCCTATAATTTCCAGTGCAGAGCTCTATACAACCTGTACTGGAGAGCGAGTGTTAGTATTCATCATGTTCAATGTAACATTCCTACCTTTTAGACCTTGTTAAGAAAAAATGTGTGCCTGTTTCTCGAAAGATAGAGAAAGTCTGACGTTGTGCGCTTTGATGCAGCCAGATTGTTTGTATTCGTCCCTATTCCTTGAATACTACAATTGCATTTTACTTTGTGATTTGTGACTGAGTGACTAAGGACTCGAGAATTGCAGTGTTTGTTTGATTGATGGTGTGTCATGCCACAACGCTATCGTACTCTACCTGGCCTCCACCAGTTTAGGAATTGACGCCCTACTCTGCAGTAGTGTTGCACCCAAGTATTACGGGTTAGCAGACAATAGTTTTAAGGTGTCTGTAACCCTGTGGTTCTGTCTCTAACGCCGTTGCAAATCGTTCTGATGAGAAAGTGTCTGTAACCCTGTGATTCAGCCTGCTCCAATGCCGTTGTAAAAAGTTCTTCATTTCTTTTTTGTCTAGTTTGATCTACCTGCGTTGTGTAAAGAGTGTGTGTATGTACTATGGACTTCGTGTCTGCTGACAAATAAATTGATTCATTCATACACTTCATTGTGGTGTTTGTAACATTTTGGTTTTGCATGTTATAAAAACCAAGTAAAGTAAATCATAGGAATGCTATCTAGGTGGCTGCACGGACTTTGAACTTACATCCCAAGCATTTCAAGCCGAGTTTCTCTAAACTACATTAAACATTCAGAAATTCAAAAATTAAGTGATGTCACTCGACATAATTGTTTGTGGACGAAGGAAGTACGTTGTTCACGTATTAGCTGCCTACATTTTTCCTTCTTACGTTCAGAATTTAAGCATTTGCCTTTTATGCTGCTGTTTTTGGTTATACGCAGATTATATTATGTAATCTGCTCACCTCTTCATAGCTAGTGCTTCCTCCACTGTCTGCGGAAGAGGTGAATGCATAGTCTCAGGAAGGATTAAACAGAAGATGCAAGACACAAGAACGAGCGCTGACACTTCGAGGAAAGAGAACATCATGAATTTCGACTCTCCTGCGCAAGACGAGAAACATTTAGGCTACAACCTGTTAATTCGCAAAGATGAAAACAAAATTTATTTGACACATGAACAACTGAACATACACAGTACTTGCTCTGTTTGATATGAAGTGTTAATCAAATCCACGAATGCCTTATTTTTCACAAAATAAAAATAGACAGATCAGGTTTACCGAGAAAGAGTTATAAAAACTAAAGTGAAATCATGTGAAATGTAAGAGTGATACAGAGCAGCAAACATTCGGTCCAAAATTATCTTCATAAATATGAAACTGAAACCTGTTTTACTACATTATTTCGGATTTTAGTGGATATTTGTTTACTCATACATACCTGAATAAAGTTCGGCACTATTGTTATTTTAACCAACGAATTGATGTTGTGGTACAACCAGGCAAACAATTTGCAATCACTCAAAAGTTCTACCGCGCTTTATGCAGCAGTGACGAAATAACATTATAATACGTTTTTGGTTATCAATTCAATATGCCTCATGATGTGCCTCTGTTATGACATTTTTGCCCGTTAGCAGACAATAAAGAAACAAGTGTAATGGAGCTTGTGTTATACATTCGATACCAGAGTATTTCAGATGTTCGTTTCCTCACAAAACCAGCGGTTTTGGGAAAGTTAATCAGGATCAAGGCAAAATTAGCGCTGGCTGCGAACATCATGACCTACTTAGCACAAGCCTGCTTCCTTTGCTTGCGCTTTTACTATTCTGCACTGACCGTGTGGCAGGGCAGTTGAATGTTGCAGAAAGATTTGAGAGTTGCAGAAAAACATCAAACGCAGCTTTCTGTTTTAGCAACTACAATGCGTGGTTGCTCCAGAATAAACTGACTGCACAAAATAAGCTCACAGGTTTTGTGCACGGAAACATTTCTCTGATTTTTCGATATTTGATAGTCGGTGGTTCAAATAAACTCTATTTTACGTTACCAGCGGCACAAGAGAAAAGTAGCTTTGTCTTTTAGCAATTGCTTTGCGCCGTTGCTCCAATGGCTCGACACATCATTGAAAATGTTGGTAGGTTTAAAAGCGATGGGCAAGTTACAAAGTCGCAAGAAAAATTCTCACGAACACGCACTTTCATTGAACCCCCGTTGTTATGTTTGATTTTTGTATGCATCAAGAATCGCAGTAAATGCAGCATAATTGAAATTTTTTTAAGATTTAAAACTTCAATAAATTTGAAGAGCAACAAAGATTGCAAATATAATTATTTATGCAATCTTTGTGGGTATTTTCGCATCGCAATGCCGACATTTGATCTGCGACAACGACCACGCTTCCGTGATGACCGATTTAGGTTGTCCACTGTTGCTAACTTTAAAATCCTTAAATCCAGATTACAGTCGAGTAGCTAGTGCGCACCAACTGTGCCCCAAATTAGCAACTGATTCACACCGGTTTTCTGGATACATCCACCGGTTACATCAGTTCATGTCGAAAGTGTCGAAGAAACAGGCAAAACACGATGGTTCTTCAACCAAGCAATCGTTGATATTTTCGGAGTAGGGCATTGCAAGTGATGTGTAGAAGTCAACATTCCAAAATAGGTACGCTTGTAAAGTCGTCCTTCTTCCGTTTTCCGAAAATTGCTTGAGGTTTTGAATTTGAACTTTGCGCTACACAAGAAACTCGCCGATATCCTCTGCTTAGTTGTACAGATGTGTTCATCACGCAACAACTGTCTTCGGAAATGTTTGAAAAGAACTGCAGTCGTCAAATCTTCTAAGGACAAACATACTTTTATTTCCCAGCTCTGCTTAAAACGTTCCAGACACCACCTTTGTTGTAATAAAACAAAATAGAAACAGAAATGCAAATTTCACTTGATATCGGCTCCAAGTACAGTTTTCAAACCTTTAAGCACGCTCGAGCCGCAGTTGTGGTTCGGATATGTTTGGCCATAACTCACCAACCGACTGTGCTAGAAAGATAATCGTGGCCTCTACAGTAATCCTGCGGAATGTCTTTTACTTTCGATTTGAAACAATTAGGAAGTTTTGGTTTTGAAAATTTGGTGGGTCTGTTTTTGGGTGGTCACGGTGTCGTCATCTCGACCTGCAAAAAACTTTTAAGAGGCAATTTACTTTCTTTTCCTTTTACATTATCTAAGCGAAAATCCGCATGTTTGAAGCCATTGATTGGCCATCTAGCATTAGCGGTTGTGAGGTTATGGCCAAAAAACAATAGTTGGGCATAATCTAAAATCTAGTGTTTCACGTACAAATTTAAGCGCTTTGATTTATTTCAAGTGCTGAGTGTGAAAGTGATTTGATTTGTTCATTAATTTAGTCATGAGTTTACTTGCTTTCTATGCTCTTTATTTAGTCATTTTGGATTTTACTCGTATGTTTTTCTTTGCAGGTTTCAAAACTGAAGATGCGTGCATTTACGTGAAATCGAGTTCCTATTAGATACATATTCTCGTTCATTGGACTGTTCACCTTTGCGGGGAGAAATCACTTTGATAGAGTAATATAGGCAAGTGCGAATCGTCGCAAATTTCTTGAGGTTGATCCCGGTGTCATGTAGTTCCTTCAAGCTTGCCACAAACCTATAGATCTTTTAATTGACAATATAAAGGTGTGTATGCAGCATCAACTCTTTTCAGCTAAGACCATCTTTGAGATTATGCTCCATTCTTCCCCGCTCAGGTAAACTGAAAAAACTGAATACTTCGGTATTATTTGCCAAATTGAAGAAAAGCGTATTAGTAGCTCTGCGCATTATTCAACAGCTCAGCGCTACTTCTCAAGCTCGTCTGACCCGAAAGAAAGTTCATCTCCAGTAGCTCGAAATATTATTTTATCAGAAAAAAAAATTTTTTTCAAGAACAAACATGCTTTCCTGCTAAAAATGTGGCAGGAACGCAAGGTACCTGTAGGCAAAATGGCAAAATAATTTAATTACGAATTAAGCATGAACAATGGAGGTGAAATATGAGTCACGCGCGTCGACTAAGCTTGTCTTATCTGGGAATTCCTTCATCGGACGCAGTTACATAGCTTGCTCATCCATCAAAACGCCAGACTTTTTTATGCAAAAATAGCATCGAAGACCTCCCCCCGAGCTATGGTTATCACACTTTGGGCATGCACTGGCATCTTTGCAGCAATCTCCTTACCAAAAAAACACTGAAACATGCGCATATTGCAAGAGGACTCTTTGACAGTATGCTTAGAAAAAATGAGGCATTGAGGGAATCAGGATAATAAGTGTTTCTCAAGACTTTTCAAAATTCAAATGAAAACTGAATTGTGCATATTGTCAATAGTCAATCCAAAAGGATGGGAAGGTGAATTGCGAAGTTTTTTTGTTTCTNGCGATATTTTTTTTTTACTTTGTGCAGACTTTTTTGCTTTTACTTCATGTGCTATGNGCGTCCGTTTTTGCAAATGATCGACAAACAGATAATACCCATCCAATTAGGGCATACTGTCATCCTTGTTCTTGCAATCACCTCAAAAGTTAGCAACAGTGAACATGATGAATATCGTCAGAGAGAAGCTATGGTGATGACCATGTGTCATATTGAAGGAAATTAGAACGATCCGATTGATACTAACCTGCATGAAGAACGTACTGAGAGACAAGTCCACCAACGCGTGCTGAAGCACTCCCTAAGAACACAATGGTTTGTCGAACATTCGTTGGAAAGAGTTCGGAAGTGTACAAAGAGATTACTGCCCATCCAAGAGAGGCCATAAATTTGCCTGCCAGTGTAACCGCAAGAGATGCTTTGCCGTTAACTAAAACAAAAAAAAAACTTAATTTGGAAGGACGATTTCTCTAACAACAAAAGGGCCGAAGTTTTGTTGGTTGCAGCGGAAAAGGAAATCAGCTTCAACTATATTTTGGTTTATACTGCATTTGAAAGACACTTATTATGAGATTTCGAGAACCAGGTTCAGGATATAATTACACATTACTTCGTATCCTGTGCTCCAGGTTCAATTTTGCTCAGGTGTCTTCAGGAAGCATACGTTTGCAGTATTTTCTGCGGCTGAACGAACTAAATTGAATATCAACTTTGATGAAAAGTATAACTGCGATAAAATATATACTGTTGGTTTCTTAACAAGTATCTGTTTTTCCTGAAGCACCGATAAATAGAATTGAAATAAGCTTCAAAGATTTTTTTCTTGTTTTAAATGTTGAGACGCATAACATTGGATATACCAAAGGAACTTATGCAACAGTGCAGCAAACAAACCTTTGCACAACTGTCTAAAAAATAATATGGGAACATTTTTCATGCTCGTGAAACTTCACAATTTCGTTTCACAGAACATGATGTGCACAGCGTGACGATTTGGTAAACATGCAGACAAATGGCCTCAAGTGTTTTTCCAAGGTTTACTTTCGCATGTATTTACTTGCAGAAGTACGCACTCCTTGCGGATAAATCCTATTGCGCGTATGTTTGCCTTAACGTGCCTGGTCTTGTGGTGTTGATGAGCTGAAATTAATGTTTAAAATTATATGTTGCAAAAGACATTTTTGATCATGGATTTTTATGAATAGGAAATGCTTTAAATCACAGAAGGTTTTTCTTCAAAGGCAGAAAATTGAAAACGAACTAATCATGAAGATTTTGCAAACATTTTTGTTTGTATGCTGTAAGATTTGTTCATATCCTAAGTTATGAACATTTCATTCATGTAAGAAGAAAGGTTGGCAGTGAATGAATACTTCACAGAAAATCAGAGCTTCATTTTAAAGCATGTCGACAGAAATCCAGGATAAATCATAACACACTTATGCCAACTGTTTAGCTAAGCTAGTATCAAGTAAATAGTGACAAGCAACCCATACAAAAAGCCGCATAAAATATCTGATAGTGAAGATTGATGGCAATAGGCTCCTGCAGCAGGTGACCTCAGAAGCAAACTGCAGTGTGGTTTGTGGATCGGGGTAGCATGTTGGAATTAATATTTGGCTTATCATTAATGATAAGGTAGTATAGCAATTTTCCTGGTCTAAAATGTAGCGTGAAATTATTTTTCAAGGTATATTCATCAGTGCAAAACACATTGTTATAAAAATCATGAATGATTACCAACGGATTATTTTTTAAAAGTTTGATCTGATGTAAAATTTTAATCAATTTCTGCCATAGGGTACCGCAATGAAAGCAGAGATTCGCAACGAAACGCATGAGACTGTTTGTATGTAGCAAAACGATAAAATCAACAGAAACTTGGCATCGCAAGTTTATCATTAGATTTTTTCACTTTTCACGCAGTTACTTGTTGTCACAAACGTCTGACAAAGCATTGGATTGTGCGTAGTTATAAATCAGTGCAAACGTTCAAAGTACAGATATCCGAACTAAGCAATACTTCTTTTGCAGAAATTGCTGCCTACCTACACGCTGCACCAATAAATTTCCCAAAAAAATGATCCAAAAAGCCTAAGTCAAAAGTACATCCCTCATCCTTCACAGTGTAGTTTCGTAAATTGGTTTTTATGTTATAACCACCAAAACTAACATAGTGATTGAAGACGTTGAACTCAAATGCATAACCAGATTAAAATAAGGATTGTCTTACCGTTTTGCACAAGTCCCAAGACAGCGATGCACAAGGCCATGAGTGTGCCGGACAGCATGTAAGAATCCCTTCGACCACATTTCTTAACAGCAAAGAAGTACAGGACGGACGAAAATATGTCAGTGAGACTTGACAAAAATAGGTTCAGAAAGCGGTTGCCGACCAAGTCATTATTTCCAAGAGACAATACGTAATATCCGAAGCCCATGGAAAACCTGCGTTGCGAAAATATTTGTTTCTCAACGACATAAACGCATTTGCAAATAGGTTTGACTAGTTTTATTGACGAAATAAAATTAATGCGGTGATAAGATTTTACATTAGTGCTATTACTTTGCATTCCCCAACAATTTAATCATTGCAGTTAACATCTCTAATATTGTTTGGGCACAATAGNTGCTCAAAAACTGATTGCACAAAAACTCAAAACGAAGCTGTTTAAACCAGGGTTCCCAACCTGGGGTACATGTACCCCNGGGGGCACATTTCCCGATCTGAAGGGTACATTTAGGGGAAAAATGCATTTATTTCCAAATATTCTTATATATATAAGTTTCATTAATACTTATGTGGATTTTCAGATTTCGCTCAGCTATTTTGTCATAAGAATTTTTGGGGGTACGTGCTCATCTGTCGAGAAGCTGAAGGGGTACATGGTCAGAGAACGGTTGGGAACCTCTGGTTTAAACGATTAAAACATCAAACCAGATCTATCTGCAAGAAACAAGCTTCTAGATTTAATGTGCGACTAGTGATTCTAATCTCGCATAATTTTACTAGCCTTGTTGTAACAGATAATTTCAGCAAAAACCTTGCTGATCACCATCAAGCCCTGAGCGTTCAAACCTGACATCTTTCTATAAAATAACACTTTGTGGAATTGCTGCCTATTCTCTGCAAAGAGGTGCAATACTCATCAACCACCAGTGACTTGTTGTTTTTCTCCTTATTTCTAGTTGCGTCCTGAATTGCCAGAACATACCAAGCTAAGCAAATAACCAATGTTCTGATGACCAGCCAAAAGTGCTTCATAAACTCCACGCAGATTATCCATGTGCCAACTGGTGTCTCTCCATCTTCAATCTTCTCTATCAGTGTTTCTGGATTGTCTTCAATATTTCCGTTGATCTTGGATATTTTCTGCATGATTCTCTTTGCCTCTTTCAGCTTTCCGGACGCAACCAACCAAGCGGGAGATTCGTCTAATAACCTTGAAGTATGCAAGGGAAATAAACTGTTATTAAGTTGTTGACGCTAACCAAAACGCAGGGGGTTCCTATCTGAAGCGTAATAATTCAAACAAATGTTCTTCTTACTCGTGTCTACTTGTTGAAAGTGTAAAAAAAATTATTACAGGGAACATAACGCAGGACAATCATTTATGATTCTAATAATCCTCAAAATGAACAACAGTAGGATGGTGCTAATGAGGGGCAACTTAAGAAATATCAGCCATAAACCGAAGAAAGCAAATAAATAGTTTTAGAATGTGAGAATTTTTATGTCTAACGCAAGCAGTTATTAGTTTGGAAAATGTCGGGTCAACTACAGCAAATGTTAACAAAACAATGACTTCCGTAGCGCTTGCTCTATTTTTGCATTTGTTACTGTGTTAAATTGACCAAATTTTCTTAGCTTGAAAAAAAACATTTTCAAATTAATTTTCCAAGTGCTGTCAGGGATAAAGTCTGATTGCACGAATCTTTTTTAGTGGAAACAATATACGACTTTCTCGAATCGCGAAAGCCTTTTTAATTCTCAACTGAATTTTCGCCCACGTTTTATTACCAACACGGCTTATATATTTTTATTCTTGAAAAAGGTTTCAGTGGTTCATTTAAACATTATAACAGATGTTTTTCGTGTTTTGAAATAACTGCATGAGCGATCATACCAAAATATCTGCTGTCAAGTATTCAACACAAATTCAAGTGCAATGTGTCCAGAATTCGTGGAGGAACTTAGTTGTGCCTTACAGGGGTTTAAACTTGCTAATACACGGCAATTTTACGAAAAAATGATCGTGGATTTCATTGCACACTTGGGGAATGATGCCAAGGTGTGGAGGTGCGTGATAGGCCGACATTGTGATGTTGAGGTATTGATAATAGAAGAAACCTGCTGCAAATGTGTTGTAACAAAGCATGGTGATGCTGACGTAACAAACCACTATGCATCACGCATACTTTCTACAAACAAAAAATGTGCAGAAGCAGGCTTGTGCAGGAATTCGTTGGATGAATCATCACGTATTGATTTCTGCATGGTTTCAGCATTTTCTGCATTTTCTGCACATGTTCCTTCACTGTTGGACGTTCTACTGCCTAAATGACCGTTGGTCTTTCGCCGCCTCTCACTACCCCATGCATTTTTCAATCGGTCTACTTCGAAGACATCGCACGTGATGGCGCCATCCCTGCGTGTGGCATTTACTAGTCCACATTTGTATATTTGTGTTTCATTTAAAGTAATTGTTAGCGCCATCGAGGGTATGTTTTTCTACTGTGGCCGCATATCTATCTTCGTAATCTTTCATGTATTTTTGTATTCCTTGTTGCTGCCATGCACCCTAGTGCGTTGCGTGTGGGCGTTTAAACCCGACAACATACAATTCTAGAATATCAGTTCGAACAAAAAGTCGATCGATCACGGCCTGTTAGTCAGTACCGTGTATCTGGAATGACCTCCAGAACCTACACAAACATGCAGGACCAGGAGATCTATCGAAAAAGTCGGAGGCTATGGCAGACAAAGATGCAAGAAAGACATCTGCTGTCAGCGTGTCGTCCTTGTTCCTGCCAAAATGCACAGGTTACGATGAAGTAGATTGACATCTTTTCAAAGCAGCTTTAGCTTGATCTGCTTCTCGGGGATGCGGACTGAAAAACCAAGTGTGGCGAATAATGACATGACAGCAACCCCTCGGTGGAACCAACAGGAAAAGGATGCTATTCAAGCAACGAAAGCAAGTTCACAATGCGAAACCTGGCCACAAAGTGCGCAGCTGAGAATTTCGTAAAGTCCAGAATGTCGATCCACTTCTTCTCTGAATAGATAAATCTCAGCTACGTTGGTTGGGCTATGTGTGCAGAATGTTCTAAGAATGATTAAAGACGCATGTCCTTCTTATTATATCCCCTGGAAAACGAACAGAAGCCATCCAAGGACCTGGTGCCAGGTGTCGTGACTATATTTCTGACCTTGCATGGTTCCGTTTCGATGTGGAGCCAGTAGAACTATCTAAGACTGCTCTTGACCATCAAGTTCTCGGATCATCTCGGTTCAGTGGCGTAGCCAGCCCAAACATTTGGGGGTGCCAAATATATTTCGAGGGGCCAAATATTTTTACTTCAAGCGAGCAGCAGTATTTCGTTAGGGGCACCACCTTTCGAAACACTTTACTAACAACAAGGTATGATATAAAATTTGTGGGCGCATGGCCTCTTTGCTCCACCTGGCTATGCCTATGTCTTGGTTAAATGCACCGCGACCCTCTTCTGAAGAAAAGCAAACATGAAAATTAATGGATGAAGATATAAAGTCAACCAATAAAAAATCTTGGTCCAAATAAGAACATGTGACGTCCTTTCACAGCACAGTGCTCGATACGTTTCATTTCATGTGTATTACTATCTTTGCATGTGCTATTAGCTAAAACCAATTAGAGAAATGATTGTGACAAACGTATATATCATGAATGAACCTTACCAAATGTAGGGTATGTATAATATTCCAATTATGTTAACTGCACGGAGAAACCATCTCCAGTTTCGGAGGAAATAAGATATTGGAGATGACAAAGCATATCCGACTGAATAACCCATAGCAAGCAGAAAGTAAGAGAATGGCCGAACATGTATTGGCAACATTTCAGAACCTATAAAAACAGACAAAGGTTGTTACTCACAGCACCAAGTAAAAGAGGTTCCAACTAGAAGAGATGCCCAATGCGACACTTTGTGACATGGGGAAGTGAAATGCATTTGCTGGAATGATATACTGTCAAATTTAGAGTTGACATGGAGAAGACCTCGAATATAAGAGGTTTTCAAATGTAGCATGTACAAATGCCAAATATAAGATATAGTTGAAAGGCAAACATAAATACCAGAGGTTTCAGAAAAACTTTGATGAAATTAAAAAATACATAATTTGGATGATGGGTACAATTTGCGAATATAGAGCACTAACCCAAAACTCTTCATGTTTGGCATTTGCTGTCACATACTTTGATGTTTGGCGATTTCGCCATGATGCAAATTGAAACCTCTAAGACTTGACATTTTATTTCAACTACCTCTTTTATTTAGAATAGTTTCGACATGCCCAAACCGAAAAGGTTTTATAATCGGCGTTACGTCTCAGCTACCTATTATAATTCTCCTTACACATTGACATATATTATGTTTGTCAGTGCAGCATTCTATAAAATATATTTCCCTTCTCTATGCCTGAACATTTTATAATTTTCGGCAATAAATATTACCTAACTAAACATATTTATTTTTCCTTGAATGCATTCTGTTTTCTTTCCTTTGCTCTGGTCCAATAATTCCATATCTGACTGAGCTGGAAAATGCCATATTAAACAAAAGTTAATAACACCTGGACGTTCGCAGCCTCCACTCCCCCGCATATTATATGTGTATAGGTCTACAGGTCGACTTGGGCGTTGCAGTGTCCCAGCATCATGTAGTGTTGCTACACATCACAGCAACTGTGTTGGCGCCATATACTGTAGGCTTGTGCTTTTCGCTAGCATCAGATATCTTCACTCGTGCTCTTTCATCTATGAGTGTTTCCCTCTTAGGGCCAAGTGTGCGTAAGCTCTTCTTCGTTTTATTTGGACGTGAAGGTGTTAAACATTACTATTCGGTTTTAACCTTATTACTTCGGCTTTCTAAATTAAATATAAACTAACTTTTTTTCCCCCTTAAACTGATGGTCCCCTCCCCTTGGTTTGTCAAACTTTGCATAAAACATCTTGAAAGTCAGACATGGTTAAGATAAATGTTCGATACTTTTATTTCAAATCATGTATCAGACCAGAGTTTTAAATATGCGTTGCTGCGCATTTCGCCAAATACAGCATTGAGCTGATTTTGGAAAAACATGAGGGCAATGGCCAATCATCATTCTTTAGAAGTAAAGAACTTTTACAACAAAAATCTGTAAAATTTGGTGAGAAAATGTGCATTGTACTGTATAGCCAATGACTGCTTTGTATGTTGTGTAGACTTCTTCAGAACGTTAGCGGTGTATAATATACAGAAAATCAATATGATCCTGTATTACAAACAAAATAACAGCCAAAGAGTTGCGAACGCGTTTCAAAGCAAATATTTCATTTTTCATATCACTTTGACATGCCTGCCCTCATATTTATCAAAGCAGTAGTTTTGCGTTCTGATGCACAACAAATATGGAAGACTCACCAATGAAATGTTTTGATGAGTTTGGAAATTTTATTTCGCTTAAATTCAGCAATAACCAAAACTAGCAGATTTGTTTCTCTTAAATGAGTTCTGACAGGTATAAAATTGTCACAGATGAATGTCTATTTGCTGAAGCTTACCTATAACCGTTGCAATCTTGTAATTAAGAAGGTGGCCTATTCCACAGAGACCAAGCATCACTGCATAAAATGTGGCATTAGAAGTAAAACTGAGCATCATACCAAAAATGAATTGCCAGAAAGTGAAGAGCAAGAAACAAGGTTTTCTTCCAAACCTGCAAAAAATATTATGGTATGAATGAGCTCTACCAATTTTTAAAAACACTAAAATCTCAGCAATATTCTTCTTTCAAATCATTTGCTTGAGCATAAAAAAGAGTTTTTTAGTCGTTCAGGGTGACGTCGATATTTTTGTCATTTTTCAGTCACTGCCAGTAGAATATTCACCATTATGCAGACTAAGCATAGCACACGACTAAGGCAACAAGGCCAAAAATGAATCCATACAACATTTAGAAATGTATTAAAAATCAATTAAATTAATGCGCTTTGCAAAATATTTGCACTCCTAAACAATTAACGAACTCTGTTAACCGTGACGCATGTTTGTCACCGATTTTGTGCAGTGTCACGCTTGTTCTGGGAATGGTGATTCATATCGACGGTTAGAGTTTGAAGGGCAAGGTTACATGAGAAGGGAATTTTTATGATTAAATATAAGATCAATACAAACTGAATATCAAAGTGTATTTGGCACAGAGGGAGTACTTGAGAATACAGTGTGTATAGGGCAGATGCCTAATGCCTATTTCATATCACCTAAAGACTTTAGGTATGCAGTCATGCCAAAAAAACTGCAAACATTTCAAGAATTTCCGGAGGAAATTGCTGGATTTCTTTCATTCATTTCCGGAAATTTGGCCATAATTTTGGAACCAGAAAAACTTGAAAGTCTATCAAGGGCTCTGAAGACTCGTAAGATAGCCTGGAATCCAACAAAACACTGAGCCACAAAATCAGCTCTTTTGGTCACTCCCAGGGGCGATGACGTCATCACACTGTATACTGGATATGCATAGGCATACTCCAATCATGTTAACAAACAAAAACGTCACATCCAAAAACTGAAACAATTTTTTATTGCAGGCTACAAGACTTTTCACATCTTTAGAGGGTTTGAACAGTTCTCTAGCTCAATCTGCTGGCGAATTATGACCAAATGTAATACGGGCATAATATACCCAGGTCGGCGTTTGAGGGAGTAGAATGTTTGCCCAATTTTTTGACTTTTGAGCCTTAATTTTGGCTCCAGATACGCAGAAAGCCAATCAAGGGCTCGAATGGTTCGAATAATGGCCTAGAGTAAAAAAAAAATTGAGTCATAAAAATGGCCCGTCGGGTTGGCGCACAGGGCCAGATAATCTCTGTTACGAAATTGCGAGGGCATACCCACATTATGACATCATCCACCGAGAGGACCAAACCCCATAATGAAAAATATGTTTTTTTAAAAGTAAATTAGAAGACTTGTCGAATCCGTGCATGGTTTGGACACCACTCTGGCTGAATCGGCTCGTGAGTTATGGAATTGCAAAAAGTTGCAAAGTCGGGTCAAAAAAGTGACCCGACCGGGACTTAAAGGGGTAAATACAGAAATCATTCTGTCAAAGCAAACGTGCACAAATCCAAACAGGTTAGTTATTCTTCAGGAAAGAATCGACTCAATTTGTATATTACAAACGAAAAGTATTATTAGAATTATTGTCAAGTAAGTAATGAGCGATTGCAAAGCTGAAATGTAGGAAATTGCCTTTGAATATTGAAACTTTGGTTAGTTGGTGAAATAGATGTATTTTGGTTTGCAGCAACTTAAATTTTATATGTGGTCAGACAGATCAGCAACTATAATATTGCAGACTGGCTCAGTGTGGAAAGGAAGGGGTCACCAGGTTCATCAGTGCTTAGGGCAACTCTGATCCTTAATGAGCCACTGTGTCGCTGCATTGATTTTCATATGTATATTTGTGGGACTTTCGGTTCTAAATACTGTACTACTCACCCTTCTACTGTTATTTTGGCAAGTTGCTTTTGGTTTCAGTTCGATTGATTTTTGCGACGTTTCTGCCAAGTGAACTAGGATATTCTCAGTGAACATGTGTTTTCCTAGTGTCAAACCATTGATCGAAAATGGTATTTTTGTTGAAATAAAAGCACGAAGTTAGTTCGAGTTATATCCGTTTTTCATCGTGTGCACAGAACGTTCAAAACACTTGGCCTGCACATTTTACCTGTCAGTAACATATCCTGCAATGATAGATCCAATCATCATTCCATAGAATATGAAAGAAATGGAGAATGGTTTCAACCACGAACGGTGACAAACCATGTTAAACTGCAAAATGTTTGAATCTTTGTCAAAACATTTTAACGAAACTTCATTTGAAGTTTTGTAGCACTCAGCAGGCAATTCATAACTACCAAGAGCTGAAAAACCATACAGAGATGTTTTTCATTTTTGTACAAGTCAGAAGACGGAAAACTAACAAACCGGGATGCATTTCAGATGTGAAAAACGTAATTCAGTGATTTCAATCGCTACAAACTGTGTGACATGCCAAATAGAATATTCTTTTGTCATTTAATTGAACATTGAACTGGTATGAACTATTTTCTCTTCTAGAAACTTTATTTTCTGCTACAAAGCTTAGTGTGACTTTGTAGAGAAACCGCAAATTAGTTGTTTCTTGCACGACCTCTGTAACGGCAGAGACTTCTACTCCTTCGTAAATCCAAGATGTGCATGGTAAGATGTTTGATTCATTAAAACTCAAATCTGCAACAATATTCAAGCATAAAAACATTAATATGATTCAAGAATTGAATTACGAAGAACTTTCACGTAACAATAAAATAACAGTAAAGAAAGGTGTACCTTAATATTTTGTTAAATGTCAGATAATTTCTTATTTCGAATTTCAAGTGCATTTTTTATCGTGCTTGGGATCACATGTAGTAAAGTACAAAACCCTATGATGATTTTGGGAAAATGAGTTACTACCAACATTTACTTATCTCCATCTTAGATCAAAATACTTTTGATAGGCCGTGGTTGAAATGCCGCATTTGCACATCCAAATGCACGCAATTATTATTTGTATGCTTCATGCCGAGACATATTCTTCGAATATATCTATTTAGTTATTTAACAATGTTGCCCACAAGACACAATGCATCTACTCAAAATATTTTTCGAAGCGTTGCTTATATTCTGCATGCAATGCTGCTAGCTTGGCGCCTTTCAAGATAAAACATTAACCTTTCCTATACGTCACAGACATCTGCTTGTGGTCTTTACAACAGTCGAACGTTTCAGAGCTTCACCTTGAATTTTACAAAAACGTCGTGTCTTTAATAATCCGAAAACGTAACATTTGGAGTGTTACCTGAAAAGTTACTTTCAAGCACGTTTGGCGTTATTGAAAAATTGTATCTGTGGCATTTGCTTCTTGAAAGTTCTCCAGAAGCATCTTGTTGCATCGGAATAAACAAATCTTGCAGTCGTTCACGAAGTTCAGCGTTTATGTCATGTTTTCCCCACTGCAATAAGACAAGCTGCACTTGAGCCATGAAACTGCAACTTTTCTTCCTGAGATAGTCTTGGTGCGCCACAAAATTTTCAAAGCTCAGTACGATTTTGTTCAACCTATTTTGAAACACCAGCCATGCGTCTTTGAGATGTCATGGGACGGTAAGAATGGCCTTAGTGTCATCGTTTGCTGTAGATAAGAACAGCAAACGTGGTTAACTATATCAAAGAGGATGTTGCCATGACCTACGATTTAATCATTACCTTTGGATGCCGCGTAAGGAAAACCGAGTTTAAAAGTGCGCCGCGGCCGAAACACTATTGGGAGAGAAAATTTGTCATATAAATATTTTTCAGGCAAATTGCGGAAATATTCGGGCAATACATCAATTGCACGCCCAAAATTGCCTGCTTCTACACTTATGCCACTGTATAAAAATACGTCTTTTCAGTGTTAAGCACACATTTACAATTTTTGCAATTAAGCAAGTTTAAAAGATGTTTTGATGTATGGCGCTTTTCCGACAACCTTAATCAATTCTTTGCACACGCCAGTGATGTCCACTTACCGTAGAGTACCAAAGAGGTTAGCGAAGTGTTGCACAAGGAGGAGACCTCGGACAGTTAGCCTTCACTAAGTTACAACAGGAAACAAAATTTTGTAATGTACAGGAGGTTTAGAAGAATTTGCATTTAATGCGTTTTTGGACATTCATTCATATTCAGAAAACAGTGAGAGCTCTTGATGAAAAATGAGGTTTTCATCAGTGCTATTTTGTGTTGCTGAAATGTTCACTTAGCTAAAGACGTTGCGTTTGAAATAACTTGTAAATTCACCGAAGATATCAAAAACAAAATTTACATTCACTGCCAATTTTTTGTCGCAGTAAGGAAAAGTCAAAAAGTGGTAAAGATTTGCCTGTCAAAACATGATGCAGCATGTCGACTTACAAATTTCAATTTCTTGAGAAAAACATAACGTGTATTGGTATTTTATACGTTTTAAATATTTTGAACCATTTCTTTGCTAATGTTCGCAAACATAGTGCAGGCTTCCGGAGAAAAATGTGCAAAACTTAATTTAGGTTTATGCTACTGTTCCTGCTTTTTCGAAAAGCAGTTTATCTTATCGTTCACACTTTCTATAAAAACGCCCAAATATTCCAAATAAATGTCCATAAAGTACCTACGAATACAGAGACACCTACAATAATATGGTATGAAACTGGCGAAGAAAACGATCATCTAATTTTTAATTCAAATATGCCAAACCTAGAAAACGTTATCGATAAAGTAGCACTAAAGTTGAAACAAACAGCGCTGCACTTACTTTCTCTTCGGTTGCTTTTATTAGATCTGTCAAATCACAATAGTGAGGCGGTGTAAACTGAGTCACAAGAGTCTGGATAACAGGGAAAGCATTTGGAATGCTCGATAGAAATAAAAGAACACACAATCTTTTTTCATAATACCCAAGCTTTTTCTTTCTATTAGTTTTAATCATAGTCGCGTTTTCACCAGATATTTGCAGCGTTGTCAGCAGAAAAATCTCGGTGTTTGTTCTTCAAGGAATGACATACTACATTACTGCAAAAGATAAATAAAAAAACGTGCTAAACATTTGCGCAGCCATTGAATTATTACGTTCTTCAATGGAAATCTGTTCAGTGGCATTAACGCGTGTCTAATTGGAAAGTTAAGTAGATTTTCGTCATTCGGACTTTTAACCTAAATAAAATTTTTGAATTAAAGGTTATAGTTTATTTTTTCAAAAAACAGCGATAGTTCGTCAGTTATCTCTACCGGTGAACTGCAATCTGCTTCGTGTTGTAGAAAAAGTTTGCTGCTGTAATAGTAAAGCGTATATTAAACCTCTGTATCGATTGAGAGTCAAACTGTAACCAGCACACAGTACATTCCAAATGTAACACTTTTGCTCAGCTTTTAGCAATGCAGTAATTAGTTGGCATCAATCTCAGAATTTTATACATGTGCCTAATCTTCGTTTCTATATGATTTTCTGGCCATTAGCTGGCAACGTTATACAGTTCCTAGATGTAAGCTGTTAACTGGGAATTAAGCAAACAGCACTTGTGAGACAGAGATCGTCAAACTACGGCTAGATTCCTCACAGGGATTACAGGCAATATTATCGCAAATAGACAGAAAAAATTATTTTATCCTGAAAGACAAAATCATCCGACAAAAAAAAAATATCGTTGTAAATCTTTCTAATATCAGCGCGTCACACCGAAGCAAAGTGCACGACCCAAACCCCAATAACAACTAATAAATCGTTAAGCGTTTCTCAACTGCCCTCTATAAGCAAATATCATTTTGTTTGTTTGCGGCTTTCATAAAAGCTGCTTTTTGACTGTTCACTTGCAAATCACTGTCAGCAAAAACAGCTGTCTGTAGTTTGCATGTTAAACGTACACAGCAATCAGTTAAATCTCGTTAGACCTTTAGTAAATCGAAATTGCCTTAGTTCTTTAAACACTTCTACAAACAATAAAACTGCGTGTTAGGAAGACTACTTAGCAATCTAGTGTGTCTATTTCCCAACAGATTATAATCCCACAGAGCATTTCAACAGAAGCCAGGATATTTGATAGACTGCTATGTTACGTCAATAATAAACTATTTCAAGTATTTCTCAGTCGACTCTTATTTAGTATATCCTGCTCCTCATTTTAGAAGCAATACCTTTCAGTACTGTTTTTTTCAACGCTTAAACAAGCCTTCGCAGCAATTTAAGTTTCAACAAAAAAGTTTTCTTCCAAGCGGCGAAAGCCTTCCGCAGTCCTGAAAAACCTCGAAAATGCTGCGTTTTTTCGCTATAAAACAACTGAGCGCAGACACAGTTCACTGGTGGAAATGTTTTTATTTTTATGAAAGCCTTTCACGTAACGAAAAATTAGAGATAAAACGTATGCTGTATTCTCAATTTTGAAAGCTGTAACTTTGCTGTAAGCTTTCGAGGAACCAATCAAATGTGCTCCGCTGTCATCTATTTTCGATGATTGAAACTTTCACATATCTGTATTCAAGTAACTAGTCTCCATACAGATGAAGAGTTTCGATGAATCAGCAAATTAAAAATTTGCTGATAAAAAGCAGTGTTTTCATTCACTTTTCATTGTGTAAGAAATATGATATTTATTTTCGCCTGTTGCACAATCCGTGCATTTCAACTTAATCTTCTTTATCCGCCAACTCACCCTGCATATTTTTGAGCAATGCCATTAGCTCGAAAAACTCTTCCAAATCCGTTCTATGTGAATCTAGCCCGAAAAACTCTGCCAACACGTTCAGGAAATATTTGCAATCTTTGCAGATCTTCTTACGATCAGAAGGCAATACACGCTGAAGCAATGTCCCAGACTCAGTGTAAACAAATGTTGTCATTTCCTGCAGCAGCGTCTTTGGAAGGCACGACAGGAAACGTTTTGCAGATGAAAGTGACAGCAAAGAATCGTTCATCAAAATAGTTCCTTTGCTTTGTTTTAAAGACAATGTAAGTTTTACTTCAGATTATAGGCGGTTCACCCATAATCGCAACCAATGCGATGAGATAGCGTTGTGCTCGTTTTACAGTAATTGTTGATAACCACGTACCATTGAACAACAACTACTTTCAATTTTTTTTAAAGCTAAGAGTCGAATGAAAACTTAAAGAAGAGGTTATCACAGGATAGTGCTTATACTAAACTCTATGACATGGGGCATAGAATAACATCGTTATCAAGTATGTCCCGTCCATACTTGAGAATAGGTTGGACCAGTAACATGTGCAACATAAACATTGCCTACTGCCGTTCTGCTTTCCAAGGCAACGCATTTTTTATGGAACATGTTCCCTTTATATCAAACTATCCCGCCCTGGAAACTTTGTCAGCTAGGGTGTCGCTGCTGTAATTTCAAGCCAACGCTATGATGCGCTGTGAGAATGTTCCACGGGTGATGTTGTCTTGTAAGGATTCGTGACCACTTTAGAGAGATTGATACATTGGCTTGTTGAACAACGCACGAAGCCAAGAGACGAATACTCTGTTGACATTAGTGACTGAACTGTCACAAAGCTAAGTTCGATCAGCGCGTACGATCATAGATCGAGAAGCATGCTGTCGCTACAGAGGAAATTGCACACTTGAGCATTATAGAGCGAGCGTATATCGACTTGCACTTCAACCTTACTGTAAGAGATACGCCTCAGCCAAGGATTGTGAAGCTTAGACGGCGATCCTTCCCGATGCGAGTAATTTATGGTCAACTTTGAAGCAACCGCCGAGAGCAGACTGAAGCCTTTGAAGGCCCGCGCGAGACACAATTGCGGCAGGTAGATGTTTGACCATAACTCTCCAGCCGATATACCTCGAAAGCAGTTTAATGCAAACCTGCTAATGATTCGGAAAGTCTTTTCCTTTCGAGTAAACAATTTTAGGAACTTCTGGGTTTGAAATTTTTCTGGAGTGGCGTCACAACTGGGAGAAGTCAAAGGTTATTTGGATGATGTTATCGGGGCCTAGAGAAATATTCAAGAGGAAAATTATTTTTTGATCTCTTTAAGATAAACTAGGCAAAAATCCACTTTTTAGAGCGCTTGATTGGCCATCCACCGTTAGTGGATGGAAAGTTATGACCAAACAGCGACAATTACTTGACTAATCGCCTAAGGGGATTAATTATTTAATTTGTATAAATTGTCGAAAAAGCAAAAGTGGAAACCTAGTGACGCGGCAAGACTTGTGATGTAATCCCTTGGCTTGAAAGAACGCAGCATGCACTGAATGATATCAATTATCATTTAGATTTGAATAACTTCGATAANATTTCAAAAACAATCGAGAGACTTGCTTTAGACGAACAGAAATGTTGATTGGTATTTTCTTTGATCCGCGATAGATGCCAAGAGACGCAATACTTCTTTTGATGACCTTGTATGCTTTGTCCACGGCTGGCACGAATCTTTCAATAAACACATGGTTCTTTGCTCGCGAAAGGTCAGACCAACATCTCATGGGTCTCCTCGCACACAATTAATACTGATAAAACACAAAGTAAAAGCGAAAAATGTTGCCCGCGGGCAGACTCGCATCGCCTGTACGACTGCAAATATTTAAACAATAAAATAGTTTCTGATACACTGATCCACGTCCATAAAAAGTGCGAATGTTTTGATCGCTTCTTGGACTGTACGCACCTCTAAACGTTGCTTTACTTAAGTGGAATCTAAGGTACCCAGCTGCAGTTTATGACATCGCACCTTCTTGCAGGTGCTTGATCAAGTACCGCGGAGCAACTGCTTATTCTTTAAAGTACAACTGGAAATTGTTTCCATTCGCTCAAACTTCCTAGCCTCTTGTCTTTCCCATCGTTCTCACATTTATCTCCTCAACCAGACTTGTTCCTACCCTACATGCAACAACTGCATGCAGTGCTCCTCAAGGATTAGCGTGGGGCTCTTGGTTTTTCTAATCTCTATAAACAATATTGCAAAGAAAATGAAAGCATGTATCGTCCTTTTCGTAGATGGCACTTACTAACTGCATTCAGTCAAGTGTCCTCTTTCACTTGCATCGCGTACTAACTCAGGATTTATTCACGTTATCCAAGCGGTTTGAAAGTTGGAAAGTTAATTCAACCTCAATGAATATGCCGTTATGACCATATCTAGTCACAGGAAAGACCACTCTCCTCAATGACTTAATAATACCTACCTCTCCAAAACAGACATACAAACATACGTGGTTTTTCTTGTGCACCGCAGTCTCTCATGCAATACTCACATTGTCAGGGTCGGATTTAGGTCTTGTGAGGCCAAAGTTACGTCTGAGGCCTTTTTCTACCATTATCACGAGTGAAAAATGCAAAAGCGTTAATCACTTTGCGCAAAGCCGAAAATGGCGCTATGGGCGCTCTCCATGTGTGCTCAGAAATTAATAAGCTTTCCCACAGTTCCGCACGATCAGTGCGTTTGCTGCTGCCTTCGATGCAAAATCATCCAATGACACGGAATTGTGGGAATAGTGCTTGACTGCTGGGAACAGGATTTGTAATCTCCACAAGCGAACCCACCAAAAATGTTGCGGTTAAAATTTGGCCAAACACATAGCCTGCACACATTTATTTTTTCATAAAAAAATCGTTAGGCAAAATGGAGTGAGGTCCACTCTGCGACGTTCTTACCACAGCTGCAAAAATCTTGCACAATTCAGTTCATTTCTGCATCCCGACCAAGCACAGAANACTTCATCGTTCCATATGCCAATCATCATGAGCAAAATTGCGTGCTCCTTCCAAAGTATGTCACGCAAAACACAACCACGTGTGTGCAGATGCCAGACTTCCGATTCTTGACTTGCGTGTGTGTCACTCTTTTCGACGGGAAAGAATTGAACACAACGAAACAATCGCGCGAAATGTTGCATATGAGGTTTAAACCTCCCTTGTGGTAGGCTTGCACAACTGTGGAAGTTCGATGAGGCAAATTGATCAACGAAAATTTGCCGCTGGGCTTAAACGTCTATTTCGTTTCGTTATAGTGATTTCATTGTAATTTGGAAAAACTTCCGGAATGGCAATTATCGAAGCCCGACTGTGGGCTTTTGCAACATTTACTGCAATTGAGAAATCTCTCGCTGAGTGTATGTTGTGGAGGCCTGTCTCACGGTGCCATTATTGAAATACGTAAAAAGATGACTTGCAGTTCAATAAGTGTATCTGGTAAAACTGAACCTCCCTTGTGACAGTGTGACAATTTTTTGACTCATGAAAACGACCTGTCGTTGAGAAGGTAGTGACTATCAAGCTGAGTAAAAGGGCTTCCTCTGGTAGGAAAATTAGTAAACATCCATCTATTCCAAGGCATTAGACGCAACCGCACTTCTGCCAATTTCGTGCTGTTTCCTTGCTATTTGTCTCCTTGTGGTAGGGTTGTGGATTTGCCATTTGGCAACGTGACTTTTGCTTGTTCAAGCTCATCCATCATGTCATGAAGGAATCAGTATAAACTTGCACAAGTACTCAAGGGCAAATCTTTATTTCTGAATGACTCCTTTGAAAAAAATTAAAATAACGAGCTTCACATGGTAAAAACGCTAACAAAGCAATTGCATTCCTCAGGGTCAGAAGACGCACTCTATGTGGTCATTCCTTGCTATACCTTGACTTACAGCAATAATAGCAAAGCCACCGCAGTGACCATACATCAAGCGAATCAGTCGCAATAATTTATTTGCACAAGGAAACTAGTTTCGTGTTCGACACATCTTCAGTCCTTATTCAAATAGAAAGATTCCTCAATTCTGCGCTTGCCGCACTTTTTCGAGATTTGCAAGACGAACATAATACCGGTTTTCAACAAGATAGTATTACCTATCATGACTTCTCTGATATTGATAAGCGGATACTAGATGAAGCATAATTCTTCGCCGCTAAATTA
>JGI24159J19872_10001921_pt1 | contig 23962 bp, 23 predicted proteins | sample Ectturendosymbi4_FD_19872 | JGI IMG/M metagenome (IMG submission 19872)
GCAGGGGGGGTGAAAGCACTTACCAACCTACCGTACAGCAGGCCCGTAGCCAGGTTTTAAGTTTTGGGGGCAAAATACATCTTTGAGGGGGAAAGATTTTTGTTTTTATTATATGTTTAAAACAAATTTTTCTTGGCACAACACAGTTTGTAGGGGCACTGCCCCTGAATGCCCCCGTGACAACGGGTCTGCTGTAAAGTAAGTTGCATCGTTGCTCTAAATACATGTGCAATGGTACTGTACACTACATGGACTGTGAGCGGTGGATTCCCGTCCCACTACGGCGCAACTATAAAATGAGAGCAAAGTCGAAAAGTTTGCAACCTTAGTTACCTGAACGTACTGTGACGCAGCCGTGAGTCAAACCACATGCCAGCGCTGATTGCTGGAGATAGAAGTTCCGCCTTAGCTAAGGTTCGTACCTGTTCGCTTTGCGAACCTTTGTGATCTCGAGATTTCGCAACTGTTTGCGACCGCTGGCTTCAACATTTTGTAAATCGTTACTACTGGCATTTGCTGACATTTGGTAATTAGTTTTAATTACTAAACAGCATTCCGGCCACAAATTGGCGTCCCCAAAGTGCTGCGCCTGGAGGCAGATGTCCCCCCTAGTTACGTCATTGGTAATACAACGAGACAGTGACTGCTCACAACGGTAAGCCACGCAGTTTTATACTGTATGAAAAGAAGCATGAGTAAATCTGCAGCAATGCTTCCACAAGTTTGAAAAAATGTCAGTGGGACCAATGTGTCTGATTGACTAGCTTAATCAAACTACTCTTATGCAGGCTTCGTTTCACACAGTATAAAACTAAGTGGCATGCCAGAATACGACTATCCAGGCTTGTAGTAATACGTCATAATCATTAAAGCGTAGTTGACTGACAAGTGTTTGTAGGTATGCTAAAAATCCTAATTTGTGGTTTCGTTAAAGATCATAACAACGATTCATTGTGAAGACGTACCCTGCTTGGAAAATTTGCAGATGGCCTATTGTGTAAATTATCGTCATATACTTGGCTATTGCTGCCAACGAAGTGCATTTTCTGGGAGTGTTGCCGTAACATGAGGAATTTTCTTTGTGGTGTAGAAAGAGGAAATCGTTTTGTGAACGTCCATTTGTATTGCATCGTCAGCAACCTCAAAAAGGATAAGCAAATTTCGACGTTCCCCCCTTGGAAAAATTGCTTTGGGTTCTGAGCTGTATCAGTTTATGGTAGCCTGCCTCCTACTTGCGCTGTCTTCAGTGGTTTACAGTAAAATGCCTCTTGTCTGAGACTGATCAAAAGCTTAACCAGTGATGTGCTTGAAAGCGACATGCCCCCATCAATCTATGACCCGTTTCCAACAATCTGGAAAATATAGCGCTTCCCACGTTGAATCGATGTTTTCTGTTCCTACACTTTACCATCTCTGGAAAGCAGCAGCACGACTTGCAGAGCACGGCTTCCCGCGATCGACGAAAGTTTTTTATTGTTACATGCACGCGAGAGTCGGGAAGTGAGTCATTGAAAAGGCACGATATAAAAATACCGCAAAAGATGGCACAATTTCATAAAACGTCGCCTGGAATTGTAAACGATCGGCAGATTTTGAAATCTGGCTGAGTTTTGGTGAACTTCGCAAAGCTGTGGTGGTGAAACAAGGCTCTGTCGACGCCAACATAATCGAGAAAAAACTCGGTTGCTGCAGCGTTTACTGCTGCCATGACGAAACAAGTAAGAAAAATAAATACAAAACTGGGGACTAACCGCTATGACTATCAAGATATTTACACAATCTGTAAGCTTCACAGGCCAACTAGACCAACGTCCTCCACAAAGCTAGGTAAAAGTAGCAACTGCTTGAATGTGGGCACAAGTCGCTAATTAACATTTCAAACATTAAAACGACCGAAACCAAATCGACGCCCAGGCTTAACTTACAGATAACTTACACCACGAAAATCCGAAAACGCGATGAGCGCTCCAGTTCTAAGACCTTTTTGCCACCTTAGATAAAAAAACTTCTCTAGAAGATTGACAGTAGTTTTATCGCCAAAAATTCGACCGGACAACCATTTTTATAGCACACTTGAACTGTCAACTGCAGGTTTCCTACCCATAAACAGACAAAAGTTCGTTTTTTTCTGTGCAGTGATAAATCCAAGAGGCAAGTAACTACTTTGCCAGTGATCGGAACAACCGGCCAGCCGGAACATGTCTACCAGTTCTTTTTCGACTGGTACTCAGCATCAATCCTGCAGCAAGCAGCACTTCGTCGATATTAAGCACGCGTCAAGGTTTTCGTTTGGTTACATCAAGCACTTACAGCTAACTACTCTATAAACCTGGCGGCGCACCTGCTGAAAACAACTCGCAGGTAGGGCACTTCCGCCCTAAACAGGGTTTCGCGTATGGTGAACAACCCAAGCTCTGCATGCCGCGACCTGGCCGCGTCGGGCGGTCTTGTCTTTTCTTATGTGACAATTGCGGTCCTTTAAATGACTACAGAGTAGGAGAGAAATTTAAGATAAGCACAGCGGCGGCGTGTTTGAAAAAAGGCTTGCTGTGCTGGTCAAGCAGATGGGAAATTTTTCTGCTGAAATTACCGAAAAGCAATTAACACGCGCCGTAAGTTTGACGCCCGCATTGCACAAGTGAGGAAACGCGGACATTTTTGAAAAGCGGTGGAAGGACGTTCCCCGCGTTCCTCCAGGGATAGACTTCTTAAAGTTTCAATTGATGCAAGCGCTTCGGCGCCTGCAGCTGTTGAGTCGTTCTATCAACTGGGCACTGCACCCTGGCGACGCCTCGACAACGAGACCCACGGCCATTAGAGAAGCTACGCCAAGTACCACGACACTTTTTTGGTATATAAAGGTGCCAATTAAACGCACTGAGCGCAAGATGAATCTTGAATGCCAGCCTCGCAAGCACCGCGGTCGCTTGTTGGTGTGTCCGCTGAAATCGTTGCGACGCAAAGTGTAAACCGAGGGGGTGGCGAGTTTTTCAACAGCGAGTGGGGCAAGCGAGAAACTCGTGGCGGAAAGCAAAAGTAAAAGTCATGCGAATGAACGAAAGCCGAAAGCAGAAGTAGCGATGCAAAAACAAGAAATGAAGTTACAAGAAACGCTGTATTTTTCTCTCAGCTTTCCGTACACGCATATCTTATTGATAGGAAAGGGTGTTTGACAACACTCTGCCAGATTTGTGAAGCAAAGTCATGGTACTTTTGCTGAGGGTTCCTCTGGCTATCTTTAAAACCGCAGATTTATTTTGTCTAAGGCAAGAAGTAAAGTAGCTGACGACCGAAAAATTGGAAACTTCTGGAAAAGTTCGGAAAAGTCAGGAAACAAAGCTAAACAGCGGCAAGAAGTTGAATCGCAGACACGCGCACAAAAAACAACGCAAAACACTTAACAGCTGCAAGCTCTCGCAGGTAGCTTTGATTTCTCCATTGTAGGATGATACCTGTGGAGCCATGCAAGCAGGACGCAACAATGCAGCAGTCAAAGCCAGTCCTTTCGGTCGCCTGCAACAGCTTCTTTAAGCTGTTTAGCCAAGGCTTAAGAGTGAAGACCGTCGGACGGACGAATCTAAGCAACGTGAGATCGGCGGGGACGTTTTTGCTTTCGTGAACGTGGAAGGTTTTCGCGCGCCTGCTTCACGTCGACAAGCGACGGGTTTTGTGAAGTCGGACGCCGCCATGGCGACTTGCAAACTTGGCACGGATCCGGCTCCGGCGCTCGGTGATATGTGTGACGATCCGTTGCTTTTTCCGCGACCGTATGATGTTGACTAGCGGGGAGATGCCGTAATTGTGGCGAAGTGAGGCGATAAGCCCGGCTGTTTTGAAAAGAAGAACAAAACCCCAATTAAAACTCGATGAAGCAAGATAAGGCGAAAGCACGTGGGTAGCAGGAGAACAGGCACAAAGTTAAAATCAACACCAACTTCAGCTTTCAAGAAAGGCTTAGGTGGGCGTTTAAAACGAGAAGCAGTAATCAAAGTTCGCGTCAATCAGCGACTCCTGCCAATTCCGCGGTAAGGATTTTGTTCGCAGCCTTTCCGCCACCGCGGCGCTGTTTAAAACCGCCGAACTAACCCAGCGTGAAAAAATGATTCCTTATCAATCAGTCATCTCACCTTTCTGGCAAGTTGGCCCCAGCCAACCATCCCTGCACGTACACGCGCCGGTCACCGTGTCACAGCTGCCGCCATGTTCACATTGGCAATCTAGGCCGCATCCAGGACCGTATTTTCCAGTGCTGCAAACTAGAATAGAAAAGAATGATTAACCACGAGGTCGTCGGACGCGTGCACAGTCTGATAAAGCTCAACCGAAAATACCGAAAAGGGTTTTGAGCTGGACAAACAAGCCTCGACATGGCACGGAGAAAGTAGCCGTGCACGTTCCGGCGTGAGTCATCAGCTTGTTTAGGAAAGGTTAAACGGTATTTTGCACGGAAGATATAATAACAAGATCAGCATTAACCGACGCGGTTTTGTAGAAACCTATGACAACGAGAGTTGAAGAGCTATTGTGAGGGGTAATTGCGGAGAGTGTTTGGTGCCCATTGTTTTATTAGTGGTAGTGAAGTATCTCAATGGAAAGATCCAAATAAAACAAAGAGAGGATTCTTATAATTTTAAGCAGGTAGAAGATTCTTATTATTTTTAGCTGTGAACGTTTTTGCGTTGATTATCAAATTATCACAGAAGTCAAAAATGATACTTCCACAAGCAGAGGACAAACGGCACTAGCAAACGGATACTCGCATTACAACCAGTCAAATTGCATTTGGTCTCGGTTGGTCCAAACGAAAAGAACAGAAAAGGTATTACGGAAAATGTCTAGGGCATAAAAGGTTCACATTTTGCGTTACCAGCGCGTACCTTGCTGACAATTATCTCCACCATAACCGGGAGGGCATAGGCACTTTCCTGTCTTGGGGTCACACTTGTCGCTTCTCGAGCCGCAATCGCACGTCTGCAGACAGTTTGCTCCAAATCTGCCACTTGGACAACCTGCGACAAACAGGTTGTTTGAAGGTGGCACGCGAACTGAACTGAGGCAAGCAGATCCGAGTAAAAGTTACGATTATTCAATCTGTGCGATTTGGAATTAAAGACGAAGTTTTTAAACACGGCTGCCGACATATAGAGCTCAACTTAAAATGGCTGCTGCTTGAGTCTTTAATATTTAATGCAGATGTTTTGTTCTGCTGGTAAAGAAGTTGCAGTCATACAGAACTGCCTGCATTTCCACGCTAAAATCAATCAAAAAGCGATTTTCAACCATCGATTTGACAATTGCGTACAATAATCATGAAGTAAATTATATGCAATCGCTGCAGCAACTATAAACCTAGTCTCAATTGCCGCTGCAGAAGAATATCTGCCAACGTGACAAACCTTTCGCAACACGTTATGGTACAAAGCTCTACTTCCAACTGAAGAGAAATTTACAATTACTTTTCTAATAAAAATGCTTTTTAAAGGACTCTGTAACAACGAAACCGAAGGCTGCATTCGCCAGTAACCGTGACAATTTCAGTTGCTCCGTTGCTTTGCCATGATTTAAAAAACGTTTCAAATGCCAGGCAACGCAAACACGTTCACCGTTCACTCACCATTCTCGCACTGCGGTCCGTACCACCCAGGAGCGCAATGGCATCTTCCGCTAGATGGCTCACACTCCAACGAGTTCTGGCAATCGCACTTGCGAGCGCACTTGTCTCCGTAAAAGCCTGTCGGGCAGACTGAACGCACAAAGATAGTGTTACAAAACTGCACGACATCGCGCCGATGATTTGGAAGCAGAACATACTGTACGTTACGCGCAACTTTGCAGGAAGCTGAACGCCTGCTTAACCTACAAGTATGTTGTAAATTGCAAGAAGACTCAACTGAGTGTCACGCAATCTCCGCAGAAAAAGTACCGGGACTCTTAGTTTAAAGCAAAAATTCAGTTTCTTTAAAACGTTGCAGTTGAAGGACATTTGTGGTCCAACAAACAACTTACCAGACCCGCATGAGATTCCATAGTAACCCGGAGGACAGTGACACCATCCGTNGAAGCGGTCGCATGTGCCGTTGTGATTACAAGTGCACTCCAGCTCGCAGTTCGGTCCCCATCTGTGCGATGGGCATTCTGCAAACGAAAAAGACAAGCGTTGCTTGAAGGACGCAGCAATCAAGTCAGCGGGCCTGAATCTTCCGCTTTTACAGCGATTTTCCGACGCCCCTTCCGTTGCTGCATAACTCACGAAAGACAAAAGACTACTGTATGTTGTCTGATCTCATTCAGGGGCACAACATTGTGACGTCAGTAAGTGCAACGCTATGACGTTGACTTCCCTTTTAGCCAGCAAGCACAAGGCAACTTGAGCGGCCCTTTGACACAAAGCAGGCTTCAGTGTCGAAAACCACAATGACGGCAACAAACCGCACGGCTAAAATTAGCGTCTCGTGTATGAAATTGAAGCGAGATTGTTGTTGCCGAACCCTCGCCAGGGTCAAGCGAAAAAATCAACTCTTATTCGCTCGCAACGCACACTGTTTGCCAGTGCTGCTGCTCGATCGATTAAACTTGAGAGTGTTTTTCGGGCAATCAACATAACGTCACACAAGCTAGCGTTTCGCGTGGCAAAGCAATATTTTTCACTTGATCACACCGAGCATCAGAACAAACAAACCTTCATCGCAGTTGGTCCCTGTCCAACCAAGCCCGCAACTGCACCGGCCCGTGACGGAATCGCAAACGCCATTGTTTTCGCACGTGCACTGGTTCGCGCAGTCCACACCCCAAGTGTTGGACGGACACACTGCAACAAAAACACAGCCCTGTGCTGGGAACGGTCGGTACAGCGAGCGTCAGGCCGCGCTTGCAAAGTTCACTGATTGTGGCACGCCGGCAAAAAAGCATTCGCAGCTTGGCGTACGAATGAGGTTTTCGCATTAACACAAAAACTGATCAAATATTCCTTTGGCTTTTGTCGCAGTTTCAACATAGCTGTTAAAATTTTATGTATTTTCTCATTCGCGTTCCAGCATTCAATATGAATCCAGTGACAAATTACCTGACTCGCAGTTGCTTCCTGTTCTTCCGGCAGGGCAGCCATCTCTGGTCACACAGTCGCCCGACACCGGGTGGCACGCGCCGTTGGCGCTGCAGTCGCACGGCGTCTGGCAGCCCATACCGTAAAAGCCGAACGGACAATCTGAAGGTAGAAGAGCGGTGCTCAGTATTTTTTTGATTAACACAAGACCTTATATCAAACTTCTCTGCCGTCGCTCAGGGACGGATCCAGCCAGTAAGGTTAGGGGGACGAATATATGGTAGTCAAGTCTCACCTTGCTACTGTGAGAGGGATGAAGTGTACTTCACAACACTGCTGTTGACAAAACAATGGACACCAAAATGGCCTTATATAGCGCTTGCTGTTTTCCTAATTGTGCAAAATCACGGTGAATAAAGTTACTTTTATCGGTTTAAGGGAGGGGGAGGCGATCGTCCCAACCACCCCCCAATAGATCCCCCCTGCCATCACCGTTGAAAAACACTTGCAGCTCAGCGCAAACGTATCTGAATCCTGCTGGGCCGGAGCTCAATTGTAACTTCGATCAAACGCATAACAAACAATNGTGATGTCGTTTGGGCAACTGGTGCAGTCGGACATACTCCGCCAAAAACGAAAAAACGGTTTCGCTAACATTTTCCGCGGGCTGTTGTCTAAACGCATAAACCTGCATGCGCCGTAACTTGACATCGGCACACGATATTACGACCGATAAGCGTTCCGGAATGCTCGTATTCGGAGAGGTCGTATAGTGTCGCTGCGGAAAGGGCAACCAGATCGCTCACATTCCTTGTCGCGTAAATATTTCTAAGATTACGAAACTGTGCAATTTGAAACACAGACGCGAATCGACCAAAGTTCCGAAAGGCGGCATACTGTCAGATCGCAACACGTGAAATGCCGACACAGAACGTTTCGCCGAGGTGAGCCAAATAAAACCATTCATTGTAGGCCACGTGCATCAGACCATAATTAATATTATTACGACCGAAGCAGCTTATTGTGAAAGAGCCAGTTTCCAACGCAAGAAGCTTGTTAAGCAAGTTGCTGATTGATATCTGAGGGCGGCGGTTTGACATTTTATGTTAAAACGTGTCACCATCCGTTAAAAAAGCGGCGTTTGCACCATACTCAGTCTTAAAGTCCTGCCTTACCCTCGGCGCACGTTGGTCCGGTATACCCAGCCCGGCACTGGCAGCTTCCTTTGGTTGGGTGGCAGTCGCCGTTGTTTTCGCACGAACAGCTGAGCCCGCAGTTGGCTCCGTACGTTCCACTGGGGCACCCTGAAAAAAGAAAAGTCTTGTTAGCGGTTGAAGTTGTGCGCAGTCGTGTTTGTGGTGAATAGCGCACGACAATTTCACAAATAAATTTTAAGTATCACAACGTAAGAGCATCGTCGTTCACACACTGTAAACATTTTATGAACAGGCTGACATTTCCAGTGACAGTCGAGGGCGTCAAGCAAATAATCACCTGCATTTAGAGATTTCCACAAATTGGAAGATCGAAATTCTCTCTATACATTCAAGTGGAAACGTGCAAAATAACAAAAAATCGATGCAAAATTTAAAAAGGGGATATGGAAAGGTTTTCTGCGCAACCATAAGGAAAGAGTGCGNGTTTTCCGTCGTCAGTTTCGTGTACAACACTACTGTTTGTTGAAAGCAGCTAGATGGAAACGAATGTAAGTGTTCGAGTAATCGACTACCGCGCACCAAGAAGCATCACGTAAACACTTTCAACGATACAAGACCCGATCTTTCAAGTTGCCGAACGCACCAGTCGGCCTGGACTTTCACTAATTGGCACGGGTGGTGAAAATCCGCTTGGGCCGCAACTGTGGAAAGTCCGAAATTAGCTTTAAGAAAATTTTGTTTGGTTCTGCCCTGTCAACTCCGTTCCATTTGGTTGTTTGAGAAACACATGTGAGCGTAACATGAATTCTTTAAAATGAAAAAAAACGACAGGTCCGAGCCAAGTTTTTCAACGATATAAATATGAACGTTCCTCAACGTACTTTCAGTGCAGTCTGAGCCTCGGAAACCAGGCGCGCAGGTGCACTGTCCGTCTCTGGGATCGCATTGCGAGTTGGCGCCACATGCACAGATTCCTTCGCAGTTGTCTCCATATTTTCCGGACGGACAGACTGACAAAGCGGACGAAATTGATCAGTTCAGTTTAAGTGAAATACCATATCAGTCAAATGGAATAGGGAGCAGCATTTTCCTCTTATTATGAGGCATTCATGGCAAACAAATACACACATAGGTCAATGCATTAAATCAGAGGTCTTTTCTTGCAACATTCATATCAGATTGTCGAGCTATCGGCGGTATCAGCGGGTAATTAATCAGCATCGCCAGTGTCAGTTCATCTAGGAACAACCTATATCTGATCGGAGAAAGCCTGGAACTACGATTCCATAACGCCAAGTCTGATGAAACCAATCCCGGATAACTTGGCAAAAGTTTCAATTTCGCTGCAAACATTTGTTTTAAGCAAAATGCAAAAACTTTTGTCAAACAATGGTTACCGAAAAAAGTTTAACTCAAAAACATGGCGTTTGGCTGGAAAAACTTTCGCTATCTAGAAACAGGTTGCACCAGGAATTTCGCAACCCAAGACCAGTGAAAAAACGCGCTGGGCCAACTGCAACTGCGCATTTACATTTCTCTGAACCAGAACATTTTATCACAGTTAATTTCCCTCATAAAATCCCATGCGTTTCCGATTTTATCTCGTCTCATCTCTGCTTCTGACAAACTTTTTATGGCACTTTCGGGGTAACGTTGACATATCTTAAACGTTACAACCTTTAAACTTATCTTCACGGTCGTTTTCGAATGCAGAATTTTCAAAAAATCAGCTTTCGAACGCTTGTTGACTTACCATGTTGGCAACCGGAGCCGGTCAAACCAGGAGGACAGGAGCATTCGCCGGTCACGTGATGGCACGGTTCGCCTGGCGCGCAAGCACACTGCTGCTGACAATTCTCGCCGAAATAGCCTGCGCGTGACAGCAATTATTGGTCGCTGATCGGCGTACACAAACGATGCATGTCACATGCGCTTCGCATACCTGCCAAACAAGGCTTGTTGCAACTGCTTCCCCTCCATCCAGGCAGACACAGACAACTTCCGGTCACGTGGTCGCAGCCGTTGGAGTTTTCGCAGTTGCACTTCTCGGTACACTGATCTCCGAAGTAGCCCGGGTCGCACGCTGTAAACGTAAAAGTAATATTCCGTGTGACACTTTGAACTTTTAACAGACACACAAAGTTTGCCGCAATTTTGTGATTGACACGTTAAACGTCAAATCGCAAGAAGAAGAAGAGTCTCACACAAAACGCAAGGTTCACCAAATCAAACATTAATCCCGAAATCGAAAAAGGTGATTGCGAATCACGCCAAATGAGCTTTAACGACACACACGCGCAAGCCGTTGTTAATCTTAAAACGCACTCGAGTTCGAAGAATGCCGTGGGTTTCGAGAGGAACCTTGCGTTCGTACTCTTCAATGACGAAAAAAACTTTAAGCTCACGGTGGCAACTGCCACTGCACTTTGCAGGGCCCAAAAAAGGCAGATAGGTCAAGTATGAAAACTTCAATATGAGTAGTAAGACAGCATCTACGATGCTGTGTGAAAGATCGAGTCCCAATTTAATGAAAAACAACTCACCTTCACTGCAATCCGATCCAACCCAGCCTGGTCTGCACTGGCACTCGCCCGTGGCGGGATCGCAAGACCCTCCGTTGTGACAAGAACAGAAAGCACCGCATCCTTCACCGTAAGTTCCCACCGAACATTCTGTTGAGCGCGAAATTTGCATGTACTGGTCATCAGCATCAACAACTTCTATTGCTGGTTTCTAAGCGATCCCGAAAGCTGGCTTTTGTGGCTTCAGTATTTACGATGTACGATTGTGCATACGACGTCAAAGCGAGTACGAACGGCAGAAGTTAAGTGAGAATGTCAATAAATGAGCAGTCTTTTGAAAACCAGTTGACACAAAGGACAAAAAATCACAACATGGTTGCCTAAAGATCCGCCTACTTTGCACTCCAGCGGCATATTTTACTTAACACGAGATAACGCAAAAAGCGTCGGCTTACCGAGCTCGCATCCAATGCCCATCCAGCCTGGTTCGCATGCACACCGGCCCGTGACGGGGTCACAACCTCTTGAGTTCCGGCACGTGCACGTCTGCTGGCAGTTTGCTCCAAAGTGGCCTGGACTGCACGCTGCAAAGACATCAGGCGGCGGTAATACAACAGTTGACACAAAAACAAGCATCATGGCGGAAGATGACCTCACTATCCCTTAAAGTCATTCACAGCAAATTACTTCCCATTCAAAACCAATGACCATCTCTAGCATTCCGGAGTTATGAGGTAATTTGGCAGTTGGAGGTATTCCACCAAATAAGTGGCAGCGAATTTCCGGGATCTTGGGCTTTTAAGGGCTGTAGTTTTGCCCAAATCTCAAAATTCCGCCAGATTGCATCCTTTGCATTTAATTGTTATTTACTAGCCTGTAGTTATTTTTCCACACCGTTTTCCTTTTCGGCAGCACATCTTTCAGCAATCAGCATGGGCTAAAAACAAACCTTAATGTTTCCAGCTGATTCAGACACAACGTCCTTAAATTAGTCCTACAATAGTTTGTTTATTCCGTTAGTCTGTAAAGCGACGTCTTCTTCCAAATTGGAATTCGCACACTGTGTGCTGCGAGTCCCATCCCATTTGAGGCAGCTGCGCGATGCCGGAAACTAAACGCAATTTGCGTCAACTGGGGCTTAAGCCAAATGGTTTGAAGCAATTGTTTGCTTTTTGTTGACGAACCAACTCACCTCGGTCGCATCGGGGTCCTGTGAAACCAAGTCCGCAAATACAACGACCGGTCACGTGGTCGCACTTGGCTCCATTGGCACAATCACAACGGTTCGTGCAGTTGGCGCCCCACGAATTCTTGTCGCATCCTGCGTTGTGACGTGTACTCATGTTACTATTACGTTCGTTGGTAAGCCAAGCGGTGGGGATTTGCACGTGATTATCAACAACGATAGAGACTGTTGATTTTGTCGGGAAAAATAGCCGGTAAGAAGATTGTTTGTGACAACGTTTCTTTATTTGCCAGACATCAAGTGAACCGGGCGCTCAACAATTGAATCAAACGCTTTGTGAAAACGATGTGCCGTCAAAATGGAGTAAGTAAAGCTTGCGAGGCGAATGTGCCTCCCTTACACATCAATGTTCATCAGAACAAGCAAGCTTCTAAAAAGTTTCATTCTACTTGGTATGCGCACGTCAATGTACAAAGCGAGTTTTAGTCGAAAAATCTTTTCGGTCAGAATTTTAACTGCACTATTTTCAAGCAACTCACGTTGGTTGCAATTGTCCCCCACCCATCCAGGGGGGCACGAACAGTCCCCGGTCACGTGGTCGCACTGGGCACCGTTGCCGCAACTGCAGGTATTGGCGCAGTCCAGTCCGTAATAACCATCAGGGCAAGCTGAAACACAGTAGATGGACCTTGTATTTGCCTTGTTATTGTCGATGATTAATGCATTGCAACTCGCTCGCACCGCACAACGTGATCGAACATTCACTAGGTAGCAGAATGATTACATCATGTGTTTTTCAAAAACAAACAAAAAAACTCGTCATTCACAAACTGAAATGAGTGTTTTCAGCTAGAGACAGGCTCAACGTTGGTCAAACGCACTGAAATCGCGGTCGTTTTCAAAACGCCGCTTGACTGCGTGAGGCTGCGCTGCGCAAAATCCAGCATTGCAAGTGTTGCTTACGTCTGTCACAGAAGGTGTTCCTCCATCCGGCGGTGCACGTGCAGGCGCCGCTGACGTGATCGCACTGCGCGCCGTTGGCGCACAAACACTCCGTCTGGCACTGCGGCCCGTAGGTCCCGAGGGGACAAGCTGGATAAATTTAAAACGCAAACGGTGTGTTTGAAAAACATGTGCACCAGCGGCGAAACGTGCATACAGCAAACACGTTATCGCCCCAGCGGTGGCTTCAAAAGCGCGAGGGTCACCTCAGCTGAAGCAAAAACAGAACTTCCGTCACCACGTCGTTCATGTTTCCGAGTCAAAAGCTACCTACTCTTCAAGGTTTTATCTTCTGGTACCGTATGAAACATCGTAAAGGGCCAAGTGTGATATCATAAAAGATCTCGTGTGACATCATAAAAGGCCTATCGTGCGACATTTAAAGATAGGCGAAGAAAATGATACGACGAGCGGCATAATCGAATGCTTTGCATCAACAACAGAGAAAAGCCTTTTGAACTTTGTTACTGGGATGCTTATCGTGCAGAATGTCCAGAACGATTTGCGGCGCAAACAGCCGGTCACTCACCTTGGCTGCAGCGCCGTCCTCGCCAACCTGGCGCACAGTTGCATTCGCCGGTGACGGGGTCACACGGCTCCCCGTTTTCGCAGTCACATCGTTTGGCGCAATTCTGTCCCCAATAGCCAAGACCGCATGCTGCACACAAGTATGAAGGTGAGAAAATGAGAACAGCAACTCTTCTCAGAAACGACTGTTAGTTTTGAAAAGCAACTACTTTATACTAATACTGACGTTATAAACCTAAAAAGTCCGTCATTTTTTGCGCAATCAGATTAAGATTTTTGTTAGACTTTACCGACGCTTACAGCGCAGAATTAAAATAACCTTGCTGCCACAACAACAAAAAGGCGAAATACTTTTTTGGCAATTTCTTCCAGCGTAGCCAGGGTTGCAGCGGCACGAGCCATCCGTCGAGTCGCACACGCCGTTGCCGCAGTTGCATCTGTTCCTGCACTGTCTCCCGTAACGACCCAGCGGGCAACCTGAGCCAACAGGAAGGTGAAACTTTGCAAATGCGACACGTGTTAGCGAGCCACAAAACTGGAACTCTCTGAAAGTCCTGAGTGCGACAAAAATTGTATATCTTGTTACATCTCGACAGTCCACACGCAAACAGTCAGGGAACGCATTTTGGAATTTCCATACAACCAGGTCGAGACCAAAAGCCCTCTATTTTCCGGTCAAGCTCAAAGACCACCGGTCGCCAAAGTCACGATCAGAGCAGCACCAACCACCCCCCATCAGGAGACACACTGGACAAGAGCCCGGAAGACAACAAGCAGGTAAGCGTCCGAACAAACTGGCAAAAAAACGATTACATTTCTGGCAATACTTTTTGTAAGCTTTCACGGAGTTTTCGAAAAATGACAGCGACATTGCTTACAGTTTTTCGTAAAGGAACGCATCACATCGGAGCGGCCTTGATCTGAAGCATCGTTACTTACGATCGGCGCACAGAGTTCCGACGAATCCCGCGGCGCACTCGCACACTCCGGTTTCTTTGTTGCACTTGCCGTTGTTCAAGCACTGACAGGTCTGCGCGCAATCCTGTCCCCACAATTCACCGGGGCACTCTGAAAAAATGAGAAAAGCAGCGGTTGCGAACACGTCAGCCACAACGACATTTCAGCTGAAAGCACCAATCAGTGTTTCTTTCAGCGTCTGAAGCTTTTTTCGTTTCGTCTAGCTTAGCGTCAGCCGAAATGAGCGCTGAGCGGAGGACGGTTCAGTTGCGGCAATGAGCAACACCCCTCTGTAATCGTTGTGGCTGCTTTTTATTCATACAGCTCAACACAAAGGATACAGAGCATAAGTGACTGCGGCACCGCAGCTTTGGCCGCAAGTTTTTCTCGACCGTAACGTTTTAAGAATTTACAGGCGCAACAGCGAGAACATAAGCAATCAAGATTCACCAGGCTACTGATATGTTCGTTTTCGGGTGGGGAGGGAATGATGATATGTTCGTTTTCGGGTGGGGAGGGAATGATGTAGATTGCTGCTGTACCGAACAACTAAATATGTTTTTCAAAATTTCGGAAGGGGGCAATTACCCGGTTGCTCCCGCACCAGGCGTTCAATGTCACCAGTGAACGCTCGCAAGCGAAAAAGAAAACAGTTTACCTTTCAACGCAGAGGCGGACACGATAGTCGACTCACCTTCTTCGCAAGTGGGTCCGGTTTTGCCTGGGCCGCACAAGCACTGGCCAGTGACGCGATCACACAAACTGCCACGGGCGCACGTGCAAGTTTCCAGGCAACTCACACCCCAAGTTCCAGCCACACATTCTGGAACAAAAAATATCATCGCGCTTTTCACCTGTTGTTAGTAACATGAGACACAGAAGGAAAAACCTGGACCACTTGAGGGCGCGAACGCTATTTTGCCGCGTTTACAAAATGCGGCACTTGCCGCCATGAAGCACGTCATCAACGCGTATAGGATATAGAAACTTTTTTTCTGAACTTCTGCAGTGGAGCTGTGAATCGTTTTGGAGCTTTGGCAGTGTGGGGTGACATTGATACTCTGAAACGACCAGAACACTGTCGCGAAAGAGTTCACTTTCTAGTAACTTATGTTACTGGGATCGTTCGGGAAACAGCATAAACGTTTCATCTCCTACAATACACGACAATTCGCTAGGGCACGAACTAAGCACCATTGCATGCCCAAACTTGTATACACGGTCTGCCAATAAATTTTCTTCACAGAAGATTCTGACAGTAAATGTAGAGTCAAACTACTAAATTCTTCTTCAAGGCATTGGTACCAAACGCAGACGCATTATGCAGAATTGAAGGCACCCGCGTGTGGAGCACAAGTGAAATGTGCCCAATCAGAGATTTGCGAAAGGATTTAAACAGCAACACGAGGACGTGCTCTAGGCAGCTGTTGCTGAAACAGTTTTCGCTTTAAATAGAAACTATCAACGCTTTTTACACAGGCAACTACCTTGATCGCAGTTCTGGCCGCGGTATCCAGCGGGACAGTCACGCTGGCAAGCGCCTGTGATTGGATCGCACTCGATTCCGTCCGCACACCTGCACTGCTTCTCGCAAGCCAAGCCGTACGTGCCTTGAGCGCAGACTGTAAAAATCGTCAAAGACACCTACTCAAGGTGCTATTCGGAAACACGATATTTATCAAAAACGACGTCGCGTCTCCTACCGGAGTCGCAGGTAGCGCCAGCGTAGCCCGCTTTGCAAGTGCACGTGCCGTCGACTTTGTTACATTCCTTGGTGTGTCGCTTGTTGCATTTGCACTCGTTCTGGCATCCCACTCCGTACGCCCAGCGCGGGCATTCTTGAAAAAGGCAAAAAAGCTTAGTCATGTCGCTGCCCAGCAGACAGAAGACAGGTCGTCAAAAGTAATGCACGCTGCGTGAGCTCAAAGCCAACCGACCACTTAAGCCAACATCAAGAAGATAAAGAAGTAATAATTATCATGTCAATTGAAACGGTCACACGTTCTGAGTGCATTGCTACAAAACTTACAAGCTTCAGCACTTTATTCGCTGAGCTGTGCGAAGTCAAAGAGCATTAAATCAACACGTTTGGTGTTTGACAGCGTGGGATACAAAGGTCACCAGGTCAGCAACGAGCACAAAATACGGTGACAGTGCGCTCACCTTTGTGGCAACGGCGCCCATAGCGGCCTGGATCGCAAAAGCAGATTCCGAAGCTGCGGTGACACCTGGCACCTCTGCAGTGGCAAACGCGATTGCAGTTTCTTCCGAAAAAGCCTTTTTTGCAACCTGTAATAGAAGCACAACTGACATTGCGACTGGAGGCAAGAAAAGATTACAGAATACAGCGCTAATGGTCCACAGCTATCGACCCAGCATTGAGTTCTGTAGATTTACTTTGGTTTGGTTAAAAAACAAAAATTTATGTGAATGTTTAGGTAGTATTTTCACCGCAAGTTAAGGTCAATAACGAAGTAGTCAAGTAGAAAATCGCCAGTGCCTTTCATAAAATTTCCAGGAAGTTCTGATGGGTATTAAATTTGAAGATATTTGATTAAATTCGGGCAAACGAGGGATACACACCAGACATGAAAGAATATGTGTTTGCTGAGAAACCGAAACCAGCAAAATGCAACAACAAAGCAAATTGGATGGAGTTTTTAAAGCTATGCGTTGCTTGCCTTTCAGCTGATAGATTTGCAAAACTCGGAATTTCGAACAATAGCAGAAGCGAACGAAGATTAAGTCGAATGCACTGAAGAAGCGACGCTACTATCCGTTTTCACGAGCATGTGGCATGCTGAGCGTGAGTGTTCCCGAATTAAGCGACCGGACTGGAAATCCCAGTTTCCCAGTCGGCGTTCTCACACATCTCGCTCCATGGCCACGGCTCCGCCGCGACGCCCACGCGGTTTTTATCTGAGATCTCCGGGGACTCGACATCGACACATGAGCATCTTCTCGGGCGTCGATTGGCAGGTGGACATACAACGTCAACCTTCCCAGGCCAGACTTCAAAGCCGCGTCCTGCGGCGCGTGAAGCGCAGACGAACAAAGGGGTGCAAGATCCGCCGCATCACCGTCCGGGAATGCGGAGCGACGTCAGGATCAACATGTTGTGCCTGCCACTAACCAATGTCCTCTTAGCGTATTAAGTGCCGCCTTCTCGTTTCCGATCTGCGCGCCGTGCGGTTGCCTTCGTCGCGCGGTTCGAACCGCTGCGCGACGGGCTCCTTTCGTTTGCGCGACGCGTCAAAAAACAAGCAAAAGTTTCAGATAATGATCGCGTCTGCGTTTGAAACATAACCCCCCTCTAGAAAATGGCCGATTTGGAAAAACAACAAAACTCTCAATACGCCGAACACAAAAAAATTCAACAAATAATTACCAACGCAACAAAAAAGCCTAGCGGAACAAGAACAAGATTTTTGGCGGAAGGACAACGGTTTCACGAAATGCTTTTCTCTGACTTTTTACTTTATTTTCTTATCTTTTCGAAACTTAATCGTCCTTCACACCTTGTAGCTTCGATCGAAGGAAAAACGATTTCTCAAAAAAACAATAGTACCGTCTTCGCAGTACAAGCCTCTGACGCCGGGAGGACATCGGCAGTTCCCAGTCATCGGGTCGCATTCTCCATCGTTTTGACACAAGCAATTCTGCGAGCAATCCTGGCCGAAAGTTCCAGCCGGGCACGCTGCCAGAAGAAAAATAATTAGAGCTTAGAGAGTGAAGGGCTGTCTTGACCCGGCTGAACTCGATCCCCCTCCACCTATGAATCAACGGCTTGTGACTAAGTGACGGGCCATTAAAACGATGACTGACAAAACCTTTAAGTCTCGTTCGACAGCACCGCGAACACAGCACTCAGTTTAAGTGGGATTAATGTCCTTGTTTTTCTGCAAGGATCAAGAGTGGTTTCAAAACGGTGTTTAAGCTTGCCAGCAGGTTAATCTGCTACTGTAATCCGACGCTGGCAAGAGATGATGCATGCGAAAGTTTATAGAATCACCCGATCACCTGTGCGCCTTCTACGGTCAATCACGTGTGAGTCACCCGTGGGCCTACAGCGGCTAATCGGACGCACGGGCTGCCAAAAACGAACAGGTTCGAAGTTGCACGACAGCGTACGTAAGGACTTACTTTCGTTGCACAACATTCCGGTAAAGCCGGGTTCACACGTGCACCCGCTCCTTTCGCTGTTGCACGTCCCGCTCACACAGTCCGAGCACTGGTGCACGCATTCGTAGCCAAATCGGCCGGGTTCACACCTGTAAGCGGACGACAGCTCTCTCTCAGCAAAAGATTACGCGAAGTCAATGCTTGTGCGAGAAAATCGCCAGAAAATGCCGGTGCGCATCGAAATTTTCACTACGCACTTGTGCAGTTGACGGATTAAGATATATTTTGCCTGTGATCAAAGCTTGACCTGAAGCTGAAGTATTGTAAATGGGTGCGAATATTAGCAAAAGCTGTTAAAAATGCGCGACTAACGGTTCTACTTATGCAATCTTCAGTGGGTGACTTGAGCTACACCAAAAAAAAACTCACACTCATCTTGATGGAAGAAAGCGAGCACGTAAACGTAACATGATTTCGCTGAGAGGAAAATGTGGAATAAAGGTTTCCTGCATGGCAGTTTTTTCTCCTGTCTCGGAACGGTACCTACCTGGTGATGAGCGCAAAAGCACTCAGGTCTGTCTGGCCGTCGATGCGTGCAATCTCCGGACGGAAACGAATTACTGGTCTTTCCGCGACCAAGGGCACTCCAATCGTACCGTCAATCGCTGAAAGGAAGAACAATTGAAAATCTTCTTAACCAGCTCCATGCTTCGCATAAAATCAACACTTCATCGCATGTTTCAATCGGCAGTTGTACTGCAGCAGTCCCAGCACACTGGCAATTTTTTCTTCGAACATGGGATTTGACTCATTAAACGTTGAACCCCTCACCATCGAAGGTTTATTGCACGCCATCTGCTCGGCAACGTTGGCAAAGTACAAGACGGACCAAAAATGTAGGTATAAGCTTTCTTGGTTGCGGAAATAACAGCACCAAAAAATTGAACACAACATCTTTCGCGTGTTAATACAAATGCCTTGAAAGAAACAGCGCTTTTATATAAGCACCGATGTATCGTTTTTGTCAAACGCCAGAAGAACAGATTTTGATCACAAAACATCAACCTAGCGTCTCGCTGACTCGATCAAAAAGTAACAATATGAGGCCATTTTGGCGTGCTCTGTGGCAAGAGCAGAAAAAGTGACTTGGGTTGTTAATTTGTGGAATTGCTAGCCCTTCTTGAACAACACTCCTGAACTGAATGGACATCTCTGCGCATTTATACATGCGGATCAAATGACAACCACAACACCCCGGGTTCAGTGATTCATCTTTGCACTTCTGACTCTGAGTGCAGATGCTAGCAACACTTACCGGAACAACTGCTACGGTCGTCGTTCAACTTGAAACCTCCAACACAAGCGCATTCAAATGAGCCTTCGCTATTCACGCATCGCTGCTCACAACCTCCGTTGTTGTCCAGGCACTCGTTCACGTCTGTAGATTTCACAATGATCGAACTTGATTGGGACGGAACAGGCGGCTTATTTATGGGGGGGTAACAACGCAAATGTTCGACCGGGAAATTACACGGCAAACTTGCCTCGGAAATAAATATTTTGTGTTTCTTTTTGTGCAGGATGGCCGCCATTGCAAGTGGTGTCTGAATATGCCGATAAAAACACCACAAGAAAATGTCAGCGTAGCTGAATTCAGAACATGATTGAAATCACTGCCTCATCGTCAATTTTTTCTCAATAACAGTTTATCTTTCAATTGTGGGAAGCTTTTTGAAGATCCTATTACGGAGGAGCGAAGAACCACAATGCGCACCAGTTGCAACTCTACTTTATTTCGCAATACTATATTCTGGAGCGCAACTTCATGGCAAAAAAAAAACATTCTAAATTTGGATATGCCTGCTGAATGACTTACGTTCTCAAGTTGCCTGAGTTTCAAAACTAGGGAACAAAAATAGTACCTGGCTACTTAAACTAAAGCACAAATGGTTTTCACTGACAATCGTATCAGTCTGATCCTCAACGTTATATTGTGCTAAAAACTGATTGAGAAACGTACAGTAGGATATGGAACATTGCACCAACTCACCGTCACACCCACATCCGTCAATGTGCATGCTGAAACCGTTGCGGCAAGTGCACTCATAGCCTCCTGGTGTGTTGCTGCAACCTTGTTCGCAACAGTTCGTACCATCACTGCATTCGTTCACGTCTGTAATTGCGTCAGCACAGCATTAGAACAAGGACAAGTATTGTGGCAGCCTGTTACGCCCAAGCTGTTAGGTGCACGGCATACCGAAAGTGCTTCAAGGAATTGCAAAAAGGGTGCTGTAAGTACGCAAGCGCAAGAAGGTTTCAGTAAGAGCTGCAGATACATTTTGTAAGTTTGTGCAGGCAATCGCACTGCACAAATATATTATAAAACCTGGCAGAACATCGTATGAACGCACAATCATGTGCAACTGCAAAGTGTCTGCAACGTTGCTAGAAAGATGAATTTACATCAGAAGAGTTGCATTTTAGCGGCGTGTTGAAAAGAGGCACATGTTCAAAATTTTACCAGTGCAGCTCTTGCCATCCGCCTCCAGCTGGTAACCCAAGTTGCAGGTGCAAGTGATATCACCTCGGTCTTCATTGCAGACATGCATGCAGCCGCCGTTCATGGCCGAACAAGACTTGATTACTTCCATTTCGATTCCTGTGAGAGAAAAATTTGTTTTAAAAGCAAAATGAGCTCTCGTATTTCCAATCAGGTCTGTCCAAAGTTAAGTGAATATGGTGAAAGAACCGGTTTGTTGACTGGTTGCAGGTTAGCAACAAGCTGTAAAACTCGTAATTTGTTTCATCAGAGACAGGAGTCATTACAAACAAAATATTCGCTAAAGAAACTCTTCGTAAGCAGACAAAATATGAAAAGTCAGCATAAAATCCGTTTACGCGTAAACGGTTCGTCGTTGGTCGAAAGAAGAAACAGCAAAACGAAAGGCGCACTCGTTTACGATGACGTAAGGTCTCTCAAATATATACCTTTGCCTTTGTTCGGCGGCAACACATTTGGCACTCCAAGCGTATTTTTGCATTCTGTACAGCGCACCACTTTCTTGGTCAGCAGTTGAAGTACTTGTTTTATCACCAGTGAATCTTAAATCAGACGATTGTTTGCTTTCTTGCTACCACCAAGGCTCGAAGCAATAAACTTCGTTGGGGCTGGAGTTGTTGAAGGCAGGAGAAACGCTACCAGGGTTCAGCGTTGCATGTTTACTTTAAATCCACGAGGGTTGAAACAATAGATCGAGTATTACAAGCGACGGTAACAGATTTACGGGCTTGCCCGCCCGCATGAAGTCTGTGCCTCTAATTGAAATCCTACCGCGGTATCTTGTTTGCGCGATGCAACCGCATTACGAACACCGACGTAATCCAGATCCCACACGAGCATCATTGACCTGTACGGGAATGGCTACAGGCGTATGAGGGTGTAAACAAAAATTTGAACCTAAAGTTTCGATAGTGAAAACTTCGTTGAGATTTGAGATATTCTTTTTCAAAGTTTTGGTTCTAGAAAACACAACAAGTTTAGATACCTGGCAACTGCGCTACCTTAAATATTTTCGCAACGTCTCGTAAAAATCTGAGACCTTCAAATGCACGAAGCTGTAAAAATTTAAGAACTTTTAGATTTAAGAACTTTTCCTACGAAAGAAAACTACTGCGAAGAAAAGAGCAACCATGGTATTAAGTTCGAATGTTGTTTCACTCACTACAGACTGAATGAATCATGCCAGAACAACTTCTTTTATGATATTTGAACAAGTTCGCCGACCCTTTGCGCTATACTTATAAATCCGAAGCACTCGGTGACGAGTTACCGGAAACGTTTGTCCTCAATAGCGAGATAAACAAGGTCAAGTTAGGTTCACCAAAACCAGCCTTAACGCAAGGCCCATGTTGTTTGTTACGCGTTCAACTGCAACCGGATTTGTCCCGCGCCTCCACCTGATCGCTGGCGTGTGCGGCCAAGTCGGGGTCACGTGAAAACACCCTCTTCAAGAAATCGACCCAAATGGCCGGATCCTCAACTTCAGGACGCTGCACTCGGCACGTGACTTGACTGGAGTGTTTTTAACCACGCAGCAGATGTGACGATGCAAAATACGTCACCAACGAGACAAATCTGAACCTGTTTGACTTTCTAGTTGTGTCTTATTGTTCCTGAAGTTGCCGCAAATATCGCCTGAATCAAGCAGTCTTTGGACGACAGTAAGAAAATCATGACTTCAAGTCACAGAAAATTTTCGTTTTCTCAAGTCACAGAAAAAAGAAAATCAGATATTAAAGAAACAGTGCCTACGAGCAAAAAAGAGTACAGGCATGTGGAATTTATGACTATCGTCGTTGCAAAACGTTTTGTCAGTAAACTGCCAGGGTTGAAGGTATTGCGATTTGCCGTTGCCACTGGTATCATGAGTAAGTTCTACGTGAAATAGCCAGCCCTTGTAGGTGAGTGGCAAAATTGATAAATAAACAAAAAATAAAACATCATTCAATTGATGAAGGTCGAAAAAAATTATTAACACATCATAAAAAATTAAACACCGTCGAATCGACAAGAAATCGTAAAAAACAGCGATATAAAATAAACAATATGAAAAGTCGTCGAATGCACCTGAAGGAAAGTATCTCAATGCGAGCAGCTGAAAAACATCAACTTCAGCAAACAGCAATAAAAAAATTCATCGAAGTTATGGCCGTAAAACCGTTACTTTCACTACTGTTTGATGAAGAAAAAGACCAAATTAACAAAACGTGGGAGTTGAAATACGTTTTTCAACATTCTCCTTGACATCGCGAAGTACATACCCACCAGAAACCCTAACCTTTGGCTCCTTTTATTCCGTCAAAATTTCAAGTTTTTGGCTCGACGCTTCTAGGAACACGGTGTTATTATAGCCTTTCTGGCCAAAATCGTCATCGTACCGATGTATTTTAACATCTCATTTGCTGCACATTAGTTAGCATCGATAAACGGCCGAATCGCAGGCAGCCAACCTGCAGAGCTAGCTTCTCATCTGATAAGCACAACACGGTCGCTTTGTTCGCACCCGGGAACTGGAGTCTTCAAAGCGCACAGTATGCGTCAAAGCCGCACATATCAAAAAACATAATCACCGTCTGCACAACGCGAAAAGCTAAATTGTCACTTCAGCGCGCACGGACAATCGGCGCTGTCGCGTCTTGCGCCATGATCGAAAAGTACGGGCCTGACTTACTGTAACAGGTCCTCTCGTCCATGCCGAGCTCGTAGCCAGGGTTGCACACGCATGTGTAAGATCCGAGAGTATTGACGCAGCTGTGCGAACAGTTGCCCCCGTCGCGGGCGCATTCGTTGATGTCTGACAAAAGAAAAACGCCGGTGAGCTCGCCTGGCAGCTTCCGCTGCAACCGCAACGCGGAAGGTGGCGGACGTCATTCCCGGCTCCCCCCC
>JGI24159J19872_10001922_pt1 | contig 23960 bp, 17 predicted proteins | sample Ectturendosymbi4_FD_19872 | JGI IMG/M metagenome (IMG submission 19872)
ACTGGGCGTTAACCAGAGCACCTGAAAATGAAGGTGAAAATCAAGACATTAGCTTGGAAACAACTTTCACACTCAGCCTGGCTGGCCATACTGACATATTCTTTTTCCGGTGTTTTTGTTTGTAATCTCTAGTTTCTGCTTATTGTTCGGGTGAATGTTGTTTCTTGCAGAGTCACTCTTTAGCCTGTGAAACATTTTTTCTTAGTAAAAATACACCCTAGTATCCATATCATAAATTCTCTTCTCGCAGCTAACTGTATGTGCATTTGACGAGTAAGCACATTCTCGACTACCGGAAAAAACAAAGGGGAACCTTGCGAATAAGCGAAAGCGTAACTTTTACAAACGATGACGTCATGAATTACGTCATAGGAGCCCTCCAGAAAAAAATTGCCCCGGGCCCCCCTACCCTTTAATCCGGCTCTGTGTTCACCTTTAATTACAATTAGATTGTAAAGGTAGTGCATATAATACTATTTCAGTGAAAGAAAGATATGCTAAGGTGGGATCATCGTCCCCATATTTTGATTGCCACTATTTCTTTTTGGCACCAACTTTCTGTCGTTTATGTCGTTGCTTTTGTTTATGAAACTCTTCAACAGAAAAACTTTCAGCTTCAGCTATCTAGCGTGGTATGCCACACCTCTTTGTCGTGGATGTTCCACCAGTTCTGTTTACGACACTATGCCATTGGGTAAGGTTGAGAATCTTTTAATTATTTCTAGTTAAGTCACTATACCATCATTTAACCATGAATTTTTTTGTCACAAAGGGCCCGTGGAATGTGGTTATTGCTGGAATACTTGGTTTTAACCCTTGGCTTATGCTGCATCCATTTGACTACACGTTAACGAATTGAATGCAACACAAAGTCAACTTTACAAGTTTCTGTAGTCTACTCGGTACACCAAGTTGTGGTATAGGCTAGGTAACATTTTATCTTGTACAAAGTGTACTCAATTTTTCTGTTTCTACCACGTCCAAAGTTGAATGAACTGCTCAGAATGTCTATTTGGAAATTGTTGGTTAAAAGCAGTGGGCCATTCGGCGTGGTTGGAAGTCAGCAAAATGTTCTTTGCAATCGTTAGCAGTTTACACGCGAAGGAATACGGCACTTGATGTTTTTAGCCATAGTTCTGTAGTGACATCGAAGACATTCGGAAAATTGAGCGTCGTGCCACAAAACTGATATAAGTCGTATAAGTCGTAAACAAAGATGATGTACAGCTCACATATAGAACCGATCAGCCACAGTGGACCGAGATCAAACCCTTTAATATCACCTTCAACTAAGGATGGGCAGTCCTTAAAATGGAATCAAAAATTTCGAATCTTTTCTAGAATAGTTATCCAGATTTTTAAAACAGGAAGGCCTAACGTGTTTTTTTATTATTAATGTAACGAAAATACATCACTGTACTTGATCACAAAATCAATGAATTTACAAAGTTTATTCTTATTTCAATGCAGAATATTAGGCATTTACACATATTTTTCAAAAGTAATCGTTAGGGAAAAAGAACGCGGCGCAGCGTATAGTTACTAAACGCTTCTTACATATATGACAACGTGCAAAAAATTTAGAAGAGTTGTGTCTGGCTATGTTTTTTTTGCCATTTCGATTTGTTGGTGATTATCATCATTTCGGTTCCAAGTATTCCAAATAAATTGATGTTTTAAATTCGAATCGTTTAGGATTCGGATTCAGAAGATTCGATATTCTTAAACTTCTCAGCTCTACTTTCAAACTTAAGTCGAAAAATGATTTCGTAGCAAGAAGAATTGAGTTTTAGAACAACGACGTCTGCTTCTGGCGGATGCAATGCAAATGGAAAATTCAGGTAGTGGAACTGGAAAATTCAGTTGAAGCAGTGCTTTCAACTGCCCACCTTGCTCAATGATGCAAGGAAAAATTATTTGTTAAAGGTATTTTTGTTACCTTCTAAACTGAATAAAAAACTCATGACGTACACTGTCAACCGTCTTTATATTATTGATACGGCGTAAATTAGGTTTCCAAAACTTAATGTACTCTATCTGCATTAGAGCGCATGTGTATATCGGACAAACTGCACATCACATGACACACAAAATATTTAGACGAGATGCATGCATAAAAAAATGTGAACATATGCTGAGCAGACTTTAAAAAATGTCCGATGCCAAACCTAATTTACGATAGGTCAAGACAAGAGTGATGAGTGAAACGCATGGCGGGCTGGATCTAACAGGAACGTTTCCAAAATCCACAAACTTTGATAAAGAAGCGTTGTAAAGAGATTTTATGAAATCTGACAGTAGTTCTATTTAAGCAGTCGGTTTTGGGTGGGACACGCGGTGTGGTGGTTGGTGCTCACTCCTATCTGTTCAGATATGTGCAAGTTCAGTTGTGCGCACTCCCGCCGTCCACGAATTCATTCTATCAAAAGCCTGTGTTGCGTCATAATTACGATGCGACTGTGCGAGCGAGTGAGTTACAGTGGCCACTTTCAACTTCAACTGGTCTGAGAAAAGCAGTAGTGTGAAGCAATTGAAAAAAGTGCGAAGTGACGCGAGCTGACGATGAGGAGTCGGCAACATGGTTCCAACCAGACTAGCCCTCGTAATATAAAAACGACGTGACATCCACTTTTCTACTGTAAAGAATTCCCATGGGATAATATAGCAACCAATTATTAGGGCAGATTTGGCCGGTCCCGTTTTTTCTGTTAAGTAACGTGCCCTGTGAAGTTTTCATCTTTGATTTTGTCTAATATTGCACTGCTTGACCGCTTGCGCTTTTTAGTTTGGTGTGAGGTTAGATTTAGGTAGGGTTGCCAGACGTCCGGAATTTCCGGAAATAATTTTCAAAAATGCTCTAAATCTCCCGAATTTTGACAGGTTCACAGGATCTTATCATTAGACCCTCTGAAAAATATGATCATGACTGGGAGAGAAAGAACATGCCATTTTTGTATTTTACCGCTTGTAGTTAGGGCCGGCCTTGAGCGATTCAACCGATGTAGCTGCATTGGGCCCCGCCGTGGTGATCGGTCAGGTTGTTCTTTTTGCGCTCGAGAGTTGTAGAAAGGCTTATAAACCTCATTGTTAGCAAACAACTATCTCGTTTGAACGATCGGTGAATTTCCCCTCAATTATTATCGAACGTCACCAAACGTGCTCAGCGTTATATCTGCGCTCCACGATGTCCCACTCTTTATGGAGAGAACTTGGTTGTTAGCAGGGGGCGGATCCAGCCAGCAAAGGCGTAACGAGGGGGCAAGGGGGACACGATATCCCGGGCGCCGAATCACTGCGTGGGTCGCCGAAAAGTCCCAACAAGGTCACAAGCACTTCTTCAATGCAATACATTTGCTTTCGACAGACCTCAAATTCGAACATGGGGCGCCAAACTTGCTTCTTGTCCCGGGCGCCATCTAACCTCATTACGCCCTGCCAGCCAGTAGGTTTAGGGGGAGAGTTCAGTAATATTTGTTAATCAAGTCTCATAACGGCTTCGCTACTGCAAGAGAGATGAAGTATACTTCATTAAACACCCGTGCCAAAACAATGGGCGACGAAATTGCTTTATACCGCGAATGCTGTTTTCCGAATTGTACAAAATCATGGTGAATACAAATACTTTGGTAAGTTTTAGTGGGGCGATCGCCCCCACCTGGATCCGACCCTGGTTGTTAGCAGTAGCAGGTAAGATTGCAGTTGATCTACAGATATTGCAAATAAAGTGTGTAGTGATTTAACTCACAGTGAACAGGTCGAGATCAGCGTTTGTCGTATTAACATTGGTGGCAGTTCTGCCAGCGTAACGCTGTTCGATTCTCAAAAGATCCTTCTGTTTTGAAAAGTTTTTGGCTTGTTGCGGATCATCTGGATTTTAAAAAAGGCTTGCAGTTTTGCTTCATGGCAGAGTTTAACATAGATTACATATTTTGATCTTTTGTTAAAAGCGCTGTGTCGTTGAAACAAATGATAAAAGATGATATGTTGAACCCGTGGAAGCCAAACATCTCATGCAAACCAGCGCAAAATTTTGTGAAGTGTTCACACTTACATTTGCCTCCTTTGTCCACAAAATTGCTCCGCTTCATTTGTCGGTCGTACAAGTAATTTTATCATTTGCCGCCCCACCAAACCTTCATTATGTTTTGCTTATTTGCGAGCAAAATAGATAGAAAAATAACTACTTCAAAGTCCAGGTTCATGAAAGTAAAGGACACTTTAAAATACCCTGCAGTTTAACTACTCAAGTCAAACATTGTGAATGTCATCCAGCACACTCATTCCTGCTTCTGCTTCTGTTTTCATCAATCAACCATGCGCATTATATATGGTGTTTAAGTGTTTCTACATCTGTGACGTGGTAGTTGTAAAATCTTTGTACATGAAATTTCTAATTCATAAAGAACAGTTTGCATTCTAAGTCCATACATTAAAAATAACTATAAAAATGGGCCCTGGGGTAACCTTGGGCGGACGCATGGGTGGCTGTCTTGTGAAGTCTGTTTTTTTTCGTGCATTTCGTCATAAACGGAATAGTTGATCGTGCGCCCACCAGGCGTTACCTTTATACATGAACGCGTCTGCGCTTGTGGTGAGTGAAAGCGAGAAAGGTAATCAGTTCATGTTAGCAGTTTTCTTCGAACGAAAGTGTCGTTCAACAAGAGTGACGTAATTGCGTTGTAAATTCAATTCACTGGTCAATTCGGTTTGATTGACGTAGCTTTGCATTTGCACTCCCCACTAGGATCTCCATTGCAAAAAGCTTCCTAACAACTTTCGCTTTAAAACGTGTGGTTTCGATACACTGTCTAATGTCCACCACAGCAGCATGCTTTGTCATAAACATGGATGTAACTAAGGGACACATGGTCTATGCCCATGCCCCTCCAAATAACAAATAACAAAGAAACTGTTGGCACATACAGATAAATTCCACTACCTTGCGTTTTTTATATTTATATTGTTATTTAGCTAAAACATCTTCATCAAAAAGGTCGTAACACGCTCGATTGAGCACGATGACGTCATAACACAACTGCGAAAGGGGCCCCGCACCTCGCTTGCGTTGGGCCCCGCACCTGCTAGGGCCGGCCCTGCTTGTAGCTTTCTGTGATATTGTTTTCTGCAATATTTGCGGTGTATTAGTAGTTGTACTTGAAAAACACACTGAAAAATGCCGTAAGTAAGAGTTTGTTTGTTGTCGCGAAAAGTAGCCGTTGAGACTGTCGAGATGTGGTAACCCTAGATTTAGGTCAATGTGTATTTTGAAAACAAATCGTAGAAATCGGTTACAAGTTGAGGCTGCGGACTTCCAGCAAACGTTGACTTGCANCTTTNTGGAAAGCAGTTGTTTCTATCGTCAGATAAAATCGTGAGATTTTGCTGATCACGATAAAGTTTTCTTCGAAACAACATTTCATGAATTTTTCTAGCGATCCATATATTTTTTCTGACGATGAAAGTAGCTGATGGCTTTCGGAATACTCTATTTGTTTTTATTTAAAAGCTGCATTTTGCGATATTATTTCTTATAAGACTTCGCAAGGCTTTGCGTTTCACTCTGTTCTAAAGAAACAATGCTTTGTAGATCTGTCTCTTCTTTATATTGATTTTTCCTTTTATGCATCCAATTTTACCGAGCCAATTTTATGTGTAAGAATCACGCAGATATTTTATCGAAGTTACAAACATTACTGGAAAAACTTCACATTTCGTAATGACTTGCGGGTTTCGCGTCGTTGAAAGAGCGTTTCACGTTTGGTCAAGCTTGCATAACATTGTTCTTAAAAATTTTAATTTTCTGACTGTGAGAATAAAGTAGAAATGTGACGAATAGCATCCTGTTTGACGCCGACTGCGAAAAATTCCTTAGTGGATTTAACTCATATCGAGAAGTTGGTTACATTTTTACTGGTTTCTCCGTTTCTGATCATTCCATCGCCGCCAGGTATGTTGGAAAACGTCTGTCAGCATCCGACGGTCAAGCTCGACAAACGAGAAGCTTGAATTTTTTTGGCGCACATTTTTGTGTAAAATCACGTAAAAAAGAAACTTTCTACAACTTGCACAAGAGCACTCCTGAAAGCAAAGCAAGTTCTCAGAGGCAAGCATATTGGTTGAGAAGTTACTTCTCACGACATTCAGATTCAGTCATAACTTCTTAATATCGATGACAAAAGTATATTTGTAATGGATTTTAAGCCGCGTAACAACAGCAACTTGCCGCCATTACGGATGATCACAGAACGCTTCGTTGAAGGACGCTGCCAGTTGCCACGAAAGACTTTCTTTTGCCTTCGAGTTCGGACAAAACCTTTTAGGCAGCAGCGTCAGTTCGATCAAGTGTGACAATCCCAATCCCAAGTTGAGTAGAGCAACACTGACGTAGGCGGTGTCGCGCACCAAAATTTCGGTAGCAAGAATATTTTTGATGAGGTATATTCCTCCGAACACTCGGGCACTGAGATACACGTAACAATGGAGCCGGGTAAGAATGTTTTCCCAAGCACTTCTCTGTATCTCGACCACTTCTTTAGCGCACGCACAATTTCGCTCTCTTCGGTAAGGATCTGCGCCCAAGCTTACCCCAGTATTGCAGTCTGAGCGAGTGCACAGGCTCGAACACGACGCCGGTAGCTCTATGTCGTCTGTATACCCTGACATGTACCGCAGTTTCATAATGTTCAGTATAAAGTAAGGAAGCTCGTGCATGATAAGGTTTCCGGTTACCAGAGCTGTGATTGTGGATGGCTTTGTTAGCAGATGTTGCGAAAGCGCTTTTCGGTGTGATCTGCCCGGATGGTTCCACGAGGACGTCTGATAGTCCATCAGCAGTGGGACCACAGCATTCCTCCAGCCAGCCATCTCAAGCGACATTGCTCTGAGGGTGAAAATTATTAACATTGATACAATGAAATGGTGAACCAACTTACGCGGTTTCGGTTTTCTGTCGTAGATGTTGCGATGATGCAGCGGGTCCAGAGTTCGTCTTATTTTACCGAAGTTATCCTTGTACGTCCACCAGCTCTCGTAAAGATGGTAGCTGAGAGAACATAGATGCATCGCCACATGCGGCTGTACATCGGATTGGTCAGAGAACAAGAGATACGCTCCCCATAGAGGTATAACAAACGAATGCGTAAGCGCCAGGAGTGCTCGTACAGATTCGATCACTCTGATTTTGCATGGGCCTTGGCGCTGCCGGGTTCCATTTTGCCGCTGCTGGCAACTGAAGTTGCTGTGAGCCGAAATGTGACCCATACTGTATATAAAGAAGAAGTGGAAGACTGGCCAAGACGCCAGTATTACCAACGACTGCACCAAAACTTGCTGCCACAAGCAGATCAGCAAAATCATTTTCAGCACTGAAAATTGCACTGCAATTTTTTCTGGATCAAACAAACAGTTCAGTAAATGAACATAACTGTATCACTGCAACAGAGTTTTTTCACACTTCTCCGTTTCTTCAATTGTTGCGTCATATCGCCTTTTGTGATTTGAGTATCCTGTGTAAGATGTCAATCGTGGGTACTTTGTGTATCGATTTCGTTGAATTGAAATCAGAGGCATCGGTGAAATACAATCAATGTTTTTGTGAGTTTAAAACGCGTTTATGCCGTATCGCCGAATGGTTGCATGGTGTGAACATTTCGCACAGTAGGCAGTACATTATATTTCAAACGAATGTTTGAGAGGTCAATACAATTCAAAATAATTTGTATGGCAAATCGACGCTATGATTCCTGACTTTGTTGCAGGGACGCCGGAAAACGGTGCATGGTGGGGCATTGCCACCCGCCCTTTCAAAAGGAAAGCAACAGGGGTGAAGGTGCCTTTTCACAACAGCATTACAGGTAATTTCATGGTTTAGCAAGATCGACTTGAAACAATTTCATTGCAGCTATTCGCGCACCCAGAAAATTCAGAATGGTTTTCTATAATTTCTGTTATTATTTTTGAGGTCAACATGAACAGAAGCAAACATAATTGGTGACGATTTTGTTCTTTATAAATTTCCACTGCCCTCAACTCTTATCCTGTCCTCCTGCCCAACCGCTGTTCCGGCGTCCCTGTTTTGTTGTATGAAAGCAAATGTTTTGTGGTATGAAAGCAAAGTCAGCAACGGACTTGCAACATCGTGTTTCCAGCAATCTACTATTTATTACTTCCGAAAACAGTTCAGCATGTTCATATTAATATCAGCTTTAAAACGGCCATTTGGATAAAGTTCATGACAAAACTGGTACTTATGGCTTGCGGTTCGCTTTGATCCACCTTCTCAAGGAAGGCGTTCACAACCGATGCAGATACTTCCGTACGAGAACACCGAAACAATCGAACAAATATTTCCTGGACTCTCCTGTTCAGTAGCGGATGCTGGGGGGCATATTGGGGAAATTTCCCCCCAAACGTCTGTGACGCCCCGTTGAATGACGCCTCTTTGATATAAATGAGACCCTTTTTTTGTTTATCGAAGTTGAAACAGAGATTTAAAAATATCTTAAACTAAACAATGCTTGACACTTCGTTAAACTTCAGGATTTACGTGCCAGACTTTACCCAGCCTCCATTATCGAATAGTATCAACAGTGCTATTGTTTCGTAAAAATAATACTATTCCGTTATTTCTTTCCCGCGTTCGAACTGCCAAACACCCTTACTCTAAGGCAGGGGCTCCAAACTACGGCCCGCGAGCCAAATCCAGCCCGAAAAGGCATTTTACCAACAATTAAAAAGTAATAAAATTACGAAAAATTTGTTGATTTGGTACCGAAACAATCACATTTTGAAAGATGTCCGGCACANGGACTGTTGAGTAACAGCTTATGTGGCCCTCGGACAAAGAAGTTTGGAGACCCCTGCAAGGTTGCCAGACGTCCTTGAGCGCCAAGAATTGTCTTTGAATTTGCTATCAAAGCGCGTTTTGTCCTTGATTCTTGAAAAACATCTTGTTGTCCTTGAATACTTTCCGGCGTCCTTGAAAATTCTTGAATATATAAAATTTTTTTCATTAAAGAACTATTGATTACGTTGAACATTCAAGAATCAAGAATAAACAATGTAAATGAACAGAACAATGTATAGATTTGTTCCATCTTAACATGTTGTGTAGTAAAAAGTAAATTATTGAAGAAAAGTTGTGTCTTCATAATACGTTTCGTTTATTTTTCAATTTCATACATGGTTAACATAGCCTGACTTGCTCATACGTAATTCAAGCTTTCTGAAAGTAGCCCACCGTAGACCGTACCCAGTGGCGTGTAGAGGGGAGAGGCAAACGGGGCGACGGCCCCGGGCATACAAAGAGTGAAACTGCAAATATTGAAATACTGTAGCAAGATGATTTTTCCTATTGTAAGGCTACTAACACATGCTGCATGGATTGAATTTTTCGAAACTTGTTTTCTTTGTCAACACTAGTTTTTACGTACTCAAACGCCAGTAATTCTCACCATCCTCAATACTAGGGACTTATACTATAGGTGTGCGGCACACATNCAATTNAACTGATAGTGACGTGACTTTGCCCAGATCAAGCTATCAAGGGAAAATCACAAAAAAGGATTGNAAAATAATTACGGCCGTTTAACCGATTTTGAGCAAAATTTCAAAANTGNCCTGTTTCAACTTGCTTGGTTTAGCTGACTTTNTGATGCATCACTAGTTTCCCGTTTCGTTNNTTGATGNNGCAACCCTGGGTGTGCGCTAATNCAGCTTCACACCTGTGCTTNCAATATGTAGATTATTTCAAGCTTTGTAACTAATTCGTCACAGTTCAGGCGGATTCAGTCCCGTCGCCACGGGGGTGCTTTGGTGGGCTTCGCCCCTACAGACAAAGCCCCAAGCCTCCCAAATTAAATCATGGAATACTATAAATCAGTGGAGATTTTAACAAATTTTCAATATCAAGCCTCCCTGCACAAACGTAAAGCCCCCCCAGTGAACACTTTCTGGCGACGGCTCTGGGCAGATTGATCCTAACAGCTCACACAAACGCGTATCTGTTCTGTCCTCACAGTAGTTGTACATGTAACAGCCACATCAATACTGTAAAAATGATATTTTCTCGCTTACGTTATGTGCATTTTCAATTCTTGTGTAGGTTAGTTCAGCAAGTTTGAAACTGTCAAGCCTGGGTGTCCGCCAACCCAGCCGCATCGTATACCTTCTCTGCTCGACTGCTGTTCGAAGAGACATTCGCGCAGCCATTTTTTTATTTGTGAACCGCCCCATCGCAGCGTTGAGTGTGTTTTCCTGCACTCTTTGGATGCACAACCTTATATTTTTGCAGTTGTGAACTGCACTGACGTAGCACTGAATAAGTTCTACTCCCCTGTTTTAACGCGTTGCCGGATATTTTTGCAGTTATGAACTGCTCTGTCTGAGCGCTGAGTGCTGTGTTTTGCTCCGGTTTCCTAACTTGAAGCGCTAATCATTATGTGTATTACAGTGACACATTGTAGGCTACAATAACAACTAAGGAGAGTGCGTGTAGAATAATATGCACGCTGTGTCAACAAACTTCGCCAAACACCAAAATGACGTCATATTGTGACGTCATAAATAGCGTATATCCAATTACATTGATTATCATACGTCACTCCACTGCTAAATACTAGAATTTGTTAGGGGGCGTACAATCAAGCAGTCGTCCCATGCATCACCAGACATCTTCACGCCACTGACCGAACCTTATTGAAAAAAATGTCCTTGAAAAAATTTCAAGTGATCTGGCAGCCCTATCTTACTCAGATGAGGCAACCACCGCAAAGTATACATCCTCGTCTTCTTTCGTGTATTTGTGTTTTTTTTCTCTTTACTGCGATGCATGTTAAAAGTCTAGCGTTTTGCGTGAGGGAGTGAAGACGTTACACAATACAACAATCACAAACGCGGTCGCTTTCCTTAGCACAGTTCTCGACTTGCCGTTACCCCTGCGCTTTGGGCTGTGCAAAATAGGTCTGCTTTTGTTACAAGTTTATATTTTAATGCCTGATGGCAGCATGGAAAGGAAAAACAGCAGTGAAACTATGAATGCAATATGGAAAACTTATAACTGACGCAAGATTTTAGAAGCCTTCAAAGCGAAAAATTAGTTGTAAGGACTGTTACCAGTCCAGTCTGTGAGTCCGTAGGATGTCTGCATCGATGTTTTGCAACATAAATGTGAGTGGATGAGTTTCTTGTCGGATATAAAGCCTTTAGTTGAACCATAATGCAGCGTGTAAAAAGCTCTAGCAACAGATGTACGTTAGCAAATAACCTGCTGGTATCTAGCAAAAATGTATTGAACGTGCTCCATTGCTCAATAAATTATGACGTAACAAAGTAATTCTACATCTCACTCCGCCAACGGGGACAACGCCGCGTAGCATTGAATTGCAACTTGGTAGCACGACGTAGACGTGCCTCAACAAACCATGCTACTCAGCTCCAACGCAGAAACTTTTGCAAAATACCAGCCATATGCAACGAGGTGGAATGAAATTGGCTTTACGCTGTCATGACACTTTTTACTCAATGGGCGGTATTTGCAGTCCAAAATTTTGGGTATAACGGCACCTTTTGCCCCCACCTGGCTTCGCGCCTGGCAACAGTGACCGATGACCATGTAGTTTTGATCCTTGTGTTGCAATTTCAAACCATCTCACGCCGGCTACAAAACAACAAATGTTACATGGTTAGCGAAATCTGCAACCGACAACGACATGCGTATAGCTTATTGTAGCTCATTCTTAAATCACATAAATTTGAGCAGAAAATAATTTTCTGGTGCAAATTTTAACTTATTTACTGGTGACTGTGATATTGGCTGAAATTCGTGGTTTCAAATAATTGGTTATCGGTTGATTCTCACCTGTTTTTGCTGGCCTGGATGGATAGAGAAGCAGATCCTGAAGATATGCAATATCTGTCAATTAAAGATTGAACAAGCAGTAACAGTGGTCTGATAACTAAGGCACGAGGCGTGTGAATTACTGTAGGTACCCGGTAGGTCCTACATAGAAACAAAGTTCTTTCCTATATGTTGGTTGAGCAGCTGTTTCGCCAGTCTTATTCAGCATATTATCTGTTAACGTAGATTTATTTATCATTGAAAAAATAAATGGCACGTTATAACTAGCAATTTTCTTGTTTCGTCAATTTCCCTGTTCGATGTCCCAACACTCGTAAATGTTACAGTAAGTAAAACTTCAAAACTACCTTAACTTGATTTAACTGCAGTGCTTCCTCATTGACTTTCAGCTCACAGCGATACGCGATACCTTTTTCGAGAGGCATAATGTTTCAATTTGTTTGCGCTAATTTTCATTCCAAACTCATTGCAAGCAAATTGCTTGTCTGAGGATATGCAGTGCTTACTGGGGAAAATATTTTGCTGAAGACACGTTAAGCTTTAAGTGTAAAAGCGATTGTTTAAATGTAGCGCCCAAATAGCTCAAATTGCTCAGATCCTTGGGCAAGAATGAAACAAAAAAGTTGGTAAAAATAGATAAAATTCAGTTTAACACCTAGGCTACATCCCACTGGATCAAATATTTGACTTTAACTACAACCTCAAATGAAACAAAAGTTTCAATCGACTATTTATCAAAAACAAGATATTCAACTTCATTTCTATGCTTTTCAAATAGCTTAAGAAAAAATTTTGGGTAAATTTCGTTTGGTAACACGTTAGACTAATCAAGCCAGGCCTCGTATGTTGATTACCGAAATAAAAGTAGGAAAAATTAAATACAACAATAAAACAACATCTTTTTAGAGTTCTTTTAACATCTGTTACGAGGAATTTAATTCAGTAAGACAACTCTTTTTCTGTAGGCTAATGACAAGAATCTGGTATATAATGTGTTCCAAAATATTTTATCATATTGTAACCTATCAATTAGTCGATTAATTGTTTTCAAATGATTGTAAATTTTAAGAACATGTGTAGTTAACCTCAAAATATTATGTTTCATGTTTTATGCGTTTATTTTGATTATAGAAATTAGCATTCACTTCAACAGAAACGGCTTTTGGTGTCTTAGGTTATCCTCAAGCACAATTGTACATAGCATGCATTTGCATAAAGCCCCGGCTGTAGTAAAAATTTGGAAACGGCACAAACAGTTCAAAGAGCAAGGTTATTTGCATGGGCCAAAGGTTTACGACGACACCCAAGAGATAGTCGAGAAAGTTTGAGAAGCATTTGTGCAAATCACCCAAAAGCGGTTGATGTATATCGCGCGTGTCACAGACGGTGTGTGAAATCGTTTTTAAAATCCACATAGGTCTGAATTCTTCAATTAATTTTTTAAAATAAATCTTGTTCTATTAAACATAAGCGTATTTAATTTCGTGCGCTTCGAGTTTATAGTTATTTCTTATGTCTTTTGGAACACCCTGTATTTTTATCGCTTTGTGTCCAAATAACGTGAGTATTACTTGATCTCGTCGGGCCATAAAAAAGCTTTAAGCGTGCTGTAGATTCCTCACCCCTGCAGTCTGTAGAGCCTTATAATATTTGAATACTAGAGTGACTTCAACAATGTGTTGTTTGAAAAACTCTTTTGCATGAGTGGTAGGATTTAGATTTTTTTCAGCCAGTTCTGTCACTCTTCTCAAATTTGCTCTACTTTGGTTCAAGCAATGACTTTCCATTGTAGCAAATAAAAAGATCAATTAATTATTTCACACAAAATGCCTAAAGCATCATTATGAAGATACAAAGAGTGTCTATACTACCCGTCTAAATAGGTTATGAACTTGCAACGTAAACGTATGCGCTACAACTGCCTGTTCGGGTAATCAACTGGCCGCTATACACTTGCCCGGTTCGCCTAACTGTTTACCTCAAAATCTGATGTGTGTCAGAATGTGTTCTCTTCTCTCCCACTGTCGGATCCCCTGTATGATCACGAGTGAATGACGTTATAGTTCAGACCCTATTTAAGTGTTTTCCTCCTCTCAGTATTGATTGTGTGCTAACACCTACTCTGTAATGCGCTATGACTTGCCAATTTTATGCTCTTGTGGTATTAAATTGTGCTTGTGATATGGACCATGAGTCTGTAGCAAATCAATAAAACAAATAAATAAAATAAAATTCCGTGAGATCGAGCAAACCGTCCGCATGAATCTCACTACAACGTCAGTGGTTCGTCTGAGACAGAGTTGCAAAATCATTAAAATTACCTCTACACATTTTGAGGATATTTTACAACTCATAAATAGAGCACCATTTTCATTGTTTTGTGAATCTCGCAGTGTCTTTTTGGGCGAAAAGAACAAGTAAAATCTAGATCATTGCGCTTGTCTTCCAGAGGTTTAAATTCGTTTTTTTCTTTACTACCTTACATGACTCAATTTGGAATAGGGCTTACATACATCTCATGAACAATAGCATCGGGTAAGTTCGTAAGAGCTAAGAAATTTCATCTGTTTCTGACGAAAACATTACTTTTGCTCGGATGCATAAGTACAGGAAAAGAGAAGGTATGTGCGGTGAAAGGTTTTAAAATTAGTTTTTATTAGTTTTGGTTTGGGTACTTAATTGGGTTAAAACAGACGTTTTCAGGCTGTTTGAAGATAACCACAGTAATTTTACTTTTTGAAAGTGATTGCTTTCAATAACATTGTAAGCTCTACAACCTCGATATGTTGTAGGGGTTTTAAAATGTTGGAACATTATTACCAGATACTTACCAGCGTTGTTCGCAATTTATATAAAATACCTCACTATTTCGAATTCTTGTTTCTTGCTCTCCACGGTTAGACTCGGATGCCGTTTTCTGTTTCCAGCAGTGTGTTGTCCTCTTGCTGCCCACCAATACATACAGTGATTTTTATTATACACTCAAACTACCATGAAGAACTCATTGTGATTGCTGCGTTGGAAGACTTTCTACTCTTCTGTAACATTTGATTTTGACTTCGAGAAATGTTAACACATTTTTGGAGAATAACGAGCAGGTTTTTAACACATGTAAAACTCAGGTAACAACATGGAGCCTGTGGGTAGGTTATCATTTCTGTTGTTTACACAGCAAGTTAAAGTGTCGCAGTTTCTCATAGGACTAACAAAACTTTTCGTTGAAAACATGTTGCTCTAAGTTGTAATTTTGAGTACTTTCTAATATTCAGCTTGCAGAATGAAGATGTCAAACCCCGATTTTGTTTTCAGAAGTATTGATTAAAAGGTTTAGAAGTATGGTTTCATTTCTTAACATTACCTAAATATGATATCCGCTTCAGGAACAAAGCTTTTCATGACTCTATACCGCGAGCGATCATATAAGCCAATTGCAAAGCAGTAACTTGCATTGCATGTTAAAGCGATTTGGACTCCGTCAATACATCACGAGACGAGTTAATCTTCAACTTACGGTTCAATAAGTGCAAAGCCTCGTAACCTTTGTGGTATAATATGCAACTGTTGGTTGCACCAAGGGTGCAATAAAAAGCATAGAGCAGCTCTGCATCACAATGCTGAGGAACAGTTGTAGGAGCGTAACCAAATATCAAGCCGCAATGCGCGTAGGAAAACGTTAAGCCACGTTAATAGATAGTAAGAAAGTAACGCTAAGCATACGCGAAACATGAGGCAGTGCCCGAAAAATCTGCAAAAACCATATTCAGGACAAATCTATGCAACTGTTTTTTGCAAACAGCTGAAAAGCATTCAGTTGCAGTTTAGTGTGTGGAGTAGAGCGCAGGACGAGCAAACTTTGCGCAGAACAGCTAAATCAACCAACAAGCTTTACAAATGACCAGCGTTTCAAAACAGATTGTGTGATTGCTTTCAGAGTGGTCAAATAAAGCAGTGCTTCTTAACCTTTTTCGGTTTCGTTCACTCCTGCCATCGATTGCCGCATTCCCATTCAGCCTATTGTGAATGTGTGGTCGATGTGACAACAATCATAACATAGTAGCTCGAATGTTAATTGTTAGACCACGGTATTTGATCTATTCACAGCATGCTTTCCGCCGTGCAGCAAATTGGTTACGATCTTCAAATTTGGTTTGATTACAGACTCAGCTACGCAAAATGTTTTTTTGTTTAATCAGCACACGTGCTATTTGAACAAAGGAAAGAAGAAGCTCTTTAGTAGAAGAGTCATTTGCCACTGATGAATGGAGAGAATTCTACTGTTTGCACATTCCTGCTGTTGTTTGAAAAAAAAACAAGGGGGCTGAGGGCCCCGTTTGAGAAACCCTGTCCTAGACAATCTGAAGGTAACTCAGATATAAACGCATATTAGATGTTGGAACCAATACCAGTCTGGTAACAAACAAATATCACAAATAGGCTACTCCTGTACTTCAATTCGCTAGGCTGCATTTCGACTTATAAGGCTACTCTGATGAGTGTTCAGGTGGATGAAATTTCGAAAGTACTGCGATTCTAACAGATACCTTTTGCACATGAGTACAGGACGCTCATGCAGAGAGCACAACAGAGATTCCACCACTCGATTGAATAAAACACGGCGTCTTTCGGTAAAATCTATCGCCATTACGTAATAGACGCAGTTAATTGCACCGATGTACGGTTTTGCTGAAGTGATAAGTTGCTGACTGCTGAAGACGCAAAGTTAGAAATCTTGAAGTTCGCCGTTTTATTCATAATTGCTGATATATTTTGGGCAAAAGAACAAGACAAATGCATGATATCAGAGGATACAAAAATTAGGAACAGAAATCTCATTTACCCTTCATTCATTCCTCTTCTTTCATTCACCCTTGCAAAAATTTCATTCACCCTGGGGTGAACCATTCATCCGGTTAAGAAACACTAAACTAAATTATTGGCATTTTATGGTTTGGTGTAGAACTTTTCTTTGAAAAATTCTAAGTTTTTAAATCCAACAGGTATTTCAAAAATTTGTGATTTATATCTTTCTTGGGTGAAAAGCTTCACATTATGCACAAAAACAGTGAAGGGTACACTTTCCTTGTTTCACCTTGTATGAATGCATTTCCAGCATAGCCAGAGCTAAGACAAACACGAATGAGTCGAGCATAATTACTGCAAGAAAACATGGTCCTGGCGTAAAAATGTTGAATTGTTTTTTGTTTTTTTTGTATCACACATGAGGAACAAAAACTTCATTGGGAATATTTTACACACAGGACTACGGCAGTACGACACCAGTAGTGGATTCTAATCTATCGAAAAACAAATCCTTAAACATACGTTTATTGCTGCTGTGATGCCACAGTAAAAATCAGCCAACTCACAGGCAGACGCGAGAAGATGAATGTGACGTANCCATATATTCAGATGCTCACAGCTGTAATAGGAGGATGATCTCTTAACCCGGTGGTTCCCAAACCGGGGGTAATATGCGATTCTTCGAGGGGTAATGCAGAACCAAAACCACAATGTTGTAATAATACATAATCGCCTACCTTGATTTAGGCAACGGATCAAACAAGTTTGGGAACCACTGTCTTAATCGAAGGTCATCGATGGTCTGTCCGAATTGCACTGTTGTACTAAGTTCAATGATTTGATTCACTGTTCCTTTCTACAGCAAGTTACTCTATTTCGATTTGTTTGTAGTTTGAAAACTGGAAACGTTATACAGACATGTAAAACTTGCTGAAAATCAAATTTTCTGAAGCTTGCATGCCACTTTTTGAACATCTCCAGTATCTAGCAGTTCTTTGGCTGACAATTTTTGCCAACAATTAAAGCTTCGCGTGCCGAACAGACCGCATTATAAGGTTGTTATGGAGGAGGAGAAAAAAGAATATTTGTTTAAGGTAAGGCATAAACTAGAAACGCGATGTTGCAAATGTTGCAAGATCCTATCGTTGTGCGGCACTCTGTGGCAACAATTGGTTACTTAAAACCGCCTGCAAACCACACTCTTGAACTTGAGAAAGAAAAGTTTTATTATCCTTTTCAATATACTTTGTGGTGTATCACGAGTAGTCTGCAGACGCTATCTCCGCTTGGTCTACGGCTCTAAGCCGTGGGTCACGCGGTTCCTTTCGCAGTGGTTGTTGCACTGGTGATGCAGGCCAATGGCAGCACCGCGCGTGATACATTCGCTTGCCCCCACCCATTAATGCCGAAACGTGGCTGGACAGGTCGCAAGCACTGTTTCTCAAGTCTTCGATGTGACCCGGGCAGGATTTGAATCCAGCCTACCAGCTTCAGTGGCGCGCCCTCTATCCCATCACGCGACGAAAAATAACATTTCGATGGCAAATACCTCTTTTGCGCAGTAGTTAGAACCTTTGTTTGACGGAACTAAAGCAAAGATACAAAAGACAGAAAAGTACTGAAATAAACTGAGAAATACCTTTACCCATCGCATATGCTTTGCTAAGTATAGTACACTTGCACAGGTATTGGTGATTGGAGATCTTGGTGTTGGGAAAACAAGCATCATCAAAAGGTATGTCCATCAAATCTTCTCGCAGCATTACCGGGCAACTATCGGGGTCGATTTTGCACTCAAAGTTATAAACTGGAATGCAGAAACTCTAATCAGATTGCAGCTGTGGGATATTGCAGGTAAATATGCTTAACAAGTAAACTTATGTTGACTTCGCTTGAGTCCACACAAATAATTCATGAAAATACGCATCTATTGTATTTTCATAGTAAATGCATTTCCCTATGTTCGCCAAAACTGTTTGTGAAAAAGTTTGTCTTAACTTTCCTGTTTTGATCAAAATTTGCAAAAACAGTTACTTACTGTATGGCTACGAGTACCTTTTCATGTTGTGCTCATGATGCAGGTCAGGAGAGATTCGGGAATATGACTCGGGTTTACTACAGGGAAGCTGTGGGCGCATTCGTCGTATTCGACGTTACAAGAGCTTCTACATTCGAAGCTGTGTCAAAGTGGAAACATGATTTGGACACCAAAGTTTGTTATAAGCAAAGTATTGCTGAAACGCTGCANTTGTTTTTGCCTTTCNCTGTTTCGCTGCAACGTGCTGTAAAAAGATGTTCAAAGCAACAGCCCTGCTTGAAGTTACCGGAATGAAAGTGATATGTAAACGTTGAAGAACTTGCAAGTAACTAACGCAAGCAATGGTCGAAGCGCGTTGAGTGTCTGCTGCTCGTTGAATAGCTCATAAACATTTTTAATAGACATAGCCTAAACAGAATCGTACATGATTTCCTTAGAATGTTCCAAGAAAAAAACTTGTTAACAACAACAACGTACACACCTATTATTTAAATGAAAACATATTGGACGTTTCGAAAAACAACTGTTTTCATCATCAGTAAACCTTTGTTTCTTTCGAAGAGCTGACATTTTTGTTTTATAAGGAGTACGACTGATGGGCTATTAGCACGATTCCAAACCAAGGCGATGAAGAACTTGGTTACAACACTAACGTCTTTAAACTACATGAATTTGTTCATGGACAAATTGTCGGCTAAACCAACCGTCAACAAGAATTCCGTCTATCCGTGAACTTTGCAGCAATACAATGTCCGAAATCCGATATTATTCTAGAGCTGAACTATTGTTTTACCAAATTGATCAGAACTATTCAGGCTATTGTACTGATCAATTAAAAAGACTCACATGCATACTTCCTGATTATGCGTCAAAAAATAATTCGGTTTGGCCGACATTTGGTAATTTAGAACAGAAAAACTCAGCGTATTTTAACTTTCTGATAAAGTTATTGAAAACCAAGTAAAAGTAATTACAGCGTTATTTTCATTTTTCTACTAATATACTAACTTTATCGTTTTCCACCACCTACTGTAATCAATTTCCATGAGTGAATTAGTGATGGCTTTTTGCATTCGTGTCTGGCTGAACATAACAGAAATGAACAGCGGACATTTGGGTATTAAAACCAACGCTGATAGAAAATGCATATGACCATGCGCGTATCAAAAAAATATTTTGGAGGACGAGAAGTGTTTACTCGAATAAATAATTGGATTTACTCATTCATGATAGTTTTTGCTTAACGGTTCAATAATTTTCGTCCAAAATTTGGGGGGCCACTGCGACTTCTGTCGCTATGGCTACGTCCCTCCTTAAAACTGCAGTTAATGCAAAATTGACAGTTATACTCGGATTTCAATGAGTGACTGTATTTATATTACTTCACCATCACTTCACTTTTTACGACGACACGCAACGGTTCGTAGACTGAAATCTGGGTTGTCGTGTCACGTCTGGGAGGGGCCAACGATAAGACAAGCGACTATGAAGCAGGGAATCATAGTGTTTAACTGCTTGAAGGGGAGAGAAATGATATCTGATGGCGTTTGCGGTTAAAGTTCTCAGCCTATTAACAGCAAATGGAATATTGATGCTGTCACATTATTATGAGAATTCATCTTTTTTCTAAGACACTGGTGAAAAAACGGAACGGCTTTCTGGCATAACATCAAAAAGTCGACGCATCTCACCTACGAATGTTTCAAATCACCAAAAAGTAAATGATTATAAAGGCCGTCTTTCCCAAGTGCCAAACAATGCTTCAGGGAATTACAACAGCGAGAAAGACATTCCACTATGTTTGGTATTGTGCAGAACATAGGTGTAGGACCAAGAAAATTTTTGGAGGTGCGAAGGATTTTTGCCCGAATTTCCCCAAACTTACCCGAAAGTTGTTGCACAACTTTTGCCAATAAATTTTCTCCCACAAAGATCACGAATACCTTTTTTTGTGCGACCTCCAAGAAAAATGTCTTCATTTGTTTTTTTGAAAACCGTTGGGCGTCAGTTTTTGAAGTCACACAACGTTGGGCGCCATTTTTGCCCGGGTTTTCTGGGATTTCGCTCAGATTTTCAGGGATTTTGTCCAAATATTCGGGAATTTCGCCCAGATTTTTGACAGATCAAATCTTTTGGGGGTTCGCTTGCACCCCCTGCACCCCCGCCTCCTACACTACTGGTCCAGAACAGAAACAAAAGTTTACAATTTACAAAGCTGACTGACAATAAAAGTTCCTACCTTTAAAAATCACGCTGGCTCATTGTTATACGCTTGTGTATAGACTAGCATGTCACACTGAAAATCCTCGGTGATTTGACTAAATTTGTAGAATCAACAAACGGTTTAAGGTGTTCGCCACTATGGTCGGCGGAACAAAGGGTTTCGGANGGTCCGGGCCACCCAATGTGTATCAAAGGGGTCAGAGATACGCGGGACTAAAGTACATCACCTTCAAAATTTTGTTGAGTACTCGATCATGTCGATAAGGCAAGTTATTTTATCTCAACGTAGTTGCGTCCTCCGTGGCAAAACAATCTGTTTGCAGTAAAGAAGCTGGAATGGTCGTACGTACGCTGTAAAACTTAACAATGTTACGTAGTTCCAAATACGTTTTACTCGCAGAAGAATGCCCATAGGATACAAAGACTTACGAACTGATAGGACGAAAACATGTTTATGTTGAAACAGTTTTGGTTTATAAGTTACCAGTATTACTTCGAAATTAGTCTCAATCTCGTTTACGACAATTCAATCAACCATGATGTAGATTCTAGATAGTACGCCCAGATCGGATCACCCACTACAAAATTCGTTCCACCGCCTCTACACAGTGGAGTACGCAGAAAATTTCATGGGGGAGTTTCATTCAGTGGCATGTGGTGGTCATTTGTATTTAGTGTGCGCTGTTTGTGGCGTCACAATTTGACGTCATATTCATGTTTCCAAACCAACGTTTTGGCGAAGCTTGTTGACACAATATGCATATTATTCCACACACACTCCCCTATTTTATGTGTCATTGCACTGAATATAAACTATCAGAACTCCAGGTTAGGATATCGGAGGAAAATAAACTCAACGCTACGACACAGCAGTTCATAACTGCAAAAATATCAGGCTGCGCATTAAAAACGGGGAGTAAAACACACTCATCACTGCGTCCGAGCAATTTACAACTGCAAAATCAGGCTGCGCTGATGTCCTGTCGAATACGAGCAGTTGAGCATAGAAAGTGTGCGGCTGGACTGGCTGGCGCACACCCTGGTTTGCAAGATCGAATCTTGCTAAACTGCACAAGAATTGAGAATGCGCATAGAGTACGCAAGACAACGTTAGATTTTTTGTTATGTATAGAAGTCCAACAAACTCTTAGTTCTCCTTTTTCCCTGCTGTGACATTATCAAATGCCTGAATACTTCTCTGTTAAAAACTGCTGTTTTCGAGCTCGTGCAACAGTTCTACCCCGCTACAGAAATTGGTAACGTAGTCAGTGCGGTCAGCGCTTGCGCTGATCAGCCTTAGCAGATAAAATAAGGACAATTCGTTCGGATAAAGTGAACTATCGCGGAACACAATCTTGAACATTCGTAGTGGACGAAAGGTCTGCAAAAAGTGGTGAGATGGTTTTTGGACGCAGACGATGACCCAGATTCCCACCAAAACCTAATTATTACTTTATGGCCCATTTACAATGTTCCTTGAAATTTGCATGCAAATTCAATCCGTGGTATTTGCATTTAGTCGACAAATTAAGCAAAAAGTATGCGAAAACAATTTCTCCTTTGTGCAGGTAAAACGTTTTTGTAAAACATCAAGCTCAAGGGTTTTTTTTATCCCCAACCCCCCTTGCGTACGCCCTTGCCCCTACATACCGATATGTCAGAACCAATTTGGAAAAGTTTATGTGCGGCCTACTATACTATTCCGCCGCCTTTACTACGCATAGAGTTTGCCTATGACTGCTGGCGGCTCTTTTTCCATTTTCCCTTAGACCAGTGGTTCTTAACCTTTTTTACATATCTTACCTCCTTTTATCAAACAAGATTACCAGATTTACCCCCAAAACACTCAGTAGTGCTCAGTTCTTAAAAATATGAAATTAACAGACTTTTACAGTTTAGAATGATTTATGAAAATTTACATTTGCTGCAAATTATGGCTCAGTAAATTTACCCCATTTGAAGATGAAATTTACCCCCCGTGGTAAATTTATCCCAGGTTAAGAACCACTGCCTTAGACGTTGCTTCTTTTGTTTTGTTCATTGCATACTAATCTCTCAATATTCCGACTAAGAGGCAGACTCTCTGCCGCCGCGCGATCGCTTTCCTCTTTCAATAAGCTTAACGTTTTCTGTAACGTTTCGTTTATCAACCAATTTTTCGATTAGGAGGCAATCACCACACCAAATACCTGTTCTTAAAGGTAAACAGTGTACTACTGAGCTATCGCGTACCCCTCGAACAGGGCCGGATTAACCATTGGGCAAACCGGGCAAATGCCCGGTGCCTCGCGCTTGAATGTCAAAACATTCCTTTTAATGGTTTTTCGTATTTTTAGGCTGTTAACCACGCGTCAAAATTGTAGAGCTTTTTGATTACTGCATTTAGTATATAGGTTAAGGAAACTGACAAATTTGGCACTTATCGTTTTTGAGTGACTTAAAAGAATTGAACCAAACATTACCACGTTTTGTGACCCAAGAATTAAATCGAATCAGTGCATCCATGGGCGTCCGCAGAAAATTTTCCAATGAAGACAACGTCGAAATTTTGCTTATCCTTTTCAGGTTGCTGACGATGCATGCACATGGACGTTCACAAAACGCTTTACCCTTTCTAGCTCATTAGTTTGTGGTGGTTGAACCTCAATTCACAATCTTTTGTCAGAAACGTTTTCTTCATTTCAGCTATCAGAAATGCTTTTTCTTTTCATAAACTGCCTAATATCCATTTTCGACCACTTTCTACAAACAAGTCATAATTCAAGAATAATCAACGGCCAAAACAACATGAGCGGTGAAAAAATAAGAAAGTTAGACACTCTCGCAAAAACTGCTACAAGCAATGAGAAGTAAAACTAGATGTTGGCAAGACTGTAGGACAACTTACTTCAGTTAGAACACCACGCAGGCTTAAAAAACTGAGAATATGAATTACGAAAACTCGTCACAGCAAATATAGCTTTGCACTTTGTGCTCACTGAGAAATCAGAGCTAAGCCTTAACGATAAAGACGTAGCATGGAGCCTGAGATTCTTGGAGATA
>JGI24159J19872_10001923_pt1 | contig 23955 bp, 15 predicted proteins | sample Ectturendosymbi4_FD_19872 | JGI IMG/M metagenome (IMG submission 19872)
TTATCCCGATTTGTCGTTGCACAACCCTGGATATTGAAATCGCAAGCTGGTCTTCGCCGGACGTCGTTCAGACGGTCTCGGCTGAGAGAATAGGCCTGTGTGGTCGGTGCGTATGCACAAGCAATCCCGTTCTTTTGCGACGCAAAACGTTTTCATTGCTAATTGCCTTGAACAATTCCTATGAACAAATGACCGTCTGCGAAACTTAATTTGTGTGCTCGTGCGGCGGAACACTTTCGGCAAATCAACCAATAGCCTTCCACGGTTTGGCGCATATTCTTGGAAATAACATTGCACACGGTTAAGTAGCGTTTAAAAACACGTGCAGTTTGTCATGTATAAGCGGGGCTCTGTGTAGAAAGGTGCGCAACTCAATTTAGCGAACTACAAACGGCTTAATTAGGGGTTGGCGGTAAATTTCTAGGATTGATTTGGCCAAGCCATAGTTAATTGATGTGTAACTTGCGCAACTGCTATCATTTGATACCAATAATATAAGTTTGTTTTTGTATCCGGTATCATACGTCCTATTTATAACACGCTTTGAGTCGCTTTGACGTTTTTGCCCACTGCCTGTCGATGCATTTAACTCGTTCAGAGATTTGCGGAAACAACCAGGGCTGTGGAGCTGGGCTCAAATTTCTGGCTTCAGCTCCAAGCATCTAGAAGTTTTGGCTCCGGCTCCGGCTCCAACATCTGAAAGTTTTTGGCTCCTGCTCCAGAATAGTTTGGTCCATTGAAAAGTGAAAACCATTGTATTTTGTACAACTCGCTTTCCCCACAAACTAGGGTTGTGGATGTGGAACCGGAACCCAAACTTCAGGCTCCGATTTCGGCTCCACCACCACAAAGTTTTTGGCTCCGGCTCTGGCTCCAGTCATCCAAAATTGCTGGGCTCCTGCTCTGGCTCTGGGCTCCTGCTCAACAACCCCTGATAAGTCTTTTTGTCTAGTGAGAAGTTTAGCACTCCGAACGCTTGACGTCCATCTTTTTATTGGATTATTGTTTGTTCAGCAGTTGGTTGCCATACAAAATACGAATTCCTTTGTTAAAACTCCTGTTAAAGAACGATAATGCGTATCAATGCCACAGTGGATCGACCACTCAACCTCGCGATTGAAAGGCGTTGAACTATTGAGCTATTGCAACGTTCCTAATAGACTAGGGGTGAACAAATCACGGCACGCCAAAAGTTTTCTGCCGCCCGTCGAGATCAAGTCATACTGGAATTATTGCGGTTTTGGTCAACTGTAGACGTTGTTTTACCGTCTCACGGATTTGAATTCCCAATGATCGAAGGTAAAAAGCACAGGAGACATCGTTGCCATCGTAGTTACTTCTTGCCGTGTTTGTTTTGGTGGCTAACACTTTTATTTTACTCGCTTCGACTGTCTGAAAAAAATTATCCAAAACGATTTTCGGAAGCTATGTAAATTGTGAAAAATTGGTGACTGATCCCGTGTTTTCGTAAACAGCAAACTAAAAGTTATTTTCCATTTACGCTGGAGTAAAAAACTATTGTTTGATCCAATTAAAATGTTCTCCTTCGACATCCACCTCCCAGACCGAGAGTTGGTTCTAACTTTGAAGACAAGAATTTGTGAAAAAAGCGTAGACGAGGTCGTGACCTGAATCGTGTGACTGGAACAAGAAATCTGAAATATTGGCGACTGGTAACTAAACCTGCTTGTATTTCCAGTACTTCAGAAACAAATTTGTGAATTGTTTTTACGTTTTCATGCAACACGATTCAGCTGAAGATTTTGTGCGACAAGTCCCGTCGCCAGGTTTTATTTGAATTCTTCCAAACTTTCTGAACATGATGAAAAGGAATGTCAGCAGCACTAGAGATTTCCAGATTTGATTGAATTTCATCGCATTTTGCCAGTTTCTTGTTCCTTTAATTCCCGAAGATCGACATGGTAGTGGAGCGACTTAAACTTTACATTTAAACCAGGGGTGCACAACCTGCGGCCTTCTATAAAAATTTATGCGGCCGTGCATATGTAATTTAAAATATCAGTTATGGCGGCTGTGCATTAATTAAAACTCTGTGTCTACTGTATTAAGATACTTAGCAGAAAGACGGCTAAACAGACGCGTGTGGAAGCGAGCTAGGCTCAGTGTGTGGAAGCAGAACAGAAGTACTGCAAAAAAAGGGAGTTTGGACTTACTGACGGCCGTAATTCATAAAAATACACGCAATGTGGCGGGCATTAATGAAAAGGTTGTGCACTGGTTAAAAACTTGACTTTCCACGCAAAGTGGAAATGGTGTTATCAGCAAAATGTAAAATCCATAAGCATTGTTAGTCTCGTGACGAGATACGTGACCGAGATCTGCGCTTTTCGAGATGGAGACCAAGGCGCCCCAAAGCAGGCATTAGGTCGAGTTTCAAGACTTTATCACTGGTACGATGTGTCATGAAACAGTTGCTGTGTTTCAAAGATACATTTGAAGCGGCACTTTCCACAATAGGCTCCCTAAATTTTTGTTTTAAACACCGAATATTTCACTTTAGCCATTTTAAATACCAATTATTTCACCTGATATACAATGCAGCCATGACCGAAGCTGGGACGGTGCGAGGATGGCCGTGGCTTTCCCAAAATTTAGCTTGCCTTCCATATATCCTCAACAATCTTACGTTGACGCCAGTTAATGTCATTTACTTTGTTATGATATCGTAAGTAACCCCAAAGCACACTCAACTGAAAATATCTGGCTCTCCATGAATGTAATACTTGTGAATTTCTAAATGCGGCCCTTGCCATGAAAAGTTCGTCCACTCCTGGTGTGGACTGTTTCAAATTTGTCGTCGTCTGAAAATGTCCAAATCTAATTGATCGCGATTCATCCCAACAAAGCTGACCTTGTTTTTATTCCAGAGTGAGAGCAGTATATGTTGTTTCTATGGTATATGGCAGTGAATGTTCAGCTATAAAGACCGTGAGTTTTACGTCTGCTGAGAGAAATAGATTTATAGTGTTGCAATCCCTCCGGTGGTGTTGCGTTGATTGTGTGATTCACCACGAACGGGATGTGCGTGAAGAACAACACCATACATATGTGTGGCGCGAACAAGGAATAATAGAGTGATCATGGCATGTGAACTCTATTGTTGCTTGCTGCCACAGTGCGAAGCTTTGCGCATATGCCGCTCGGAATTTCCGATCGCAGCAATAGAAACAACTCTTTACCATTGTCTTTCCTCCATAGATTAATTGTAACAACTAATAGGTTGAAACAACGCGTCTAAACGTTGTGACCTTGCGATGCACGTCTGTTTGACAGCAGCCTTCCAAACGTAACCCTACGATTTTTGCGTTGTAGCCGTCCACGCGGCTTTTGTTCCGTATAATGACGTTTAGACAAAGCTGTGAAGCATCAGAAAAAAGTAGCACTTTCGCATCTGAGTTTGTAGCCATTTCTCTGCCCCATGGGCAAGCTGCGCTGGCGGCGAGTTTGCTTCGGTCACGGACGTAAGTGACGTGAGCGCTGAACTGCTGATTGGCCAATTAATGCCAATTTTCGCCATCACGAAGTTCTCGATGGATCGTCGCAGAAACGCTTCATGAACACGTTTTCCTCTGTTCTTCGTTTGCGCCGTGTAGGAAGCAAATGGTGCAACTGTAACTGCTGGACAAGGCTTCAGTATGAACAGAACTGCTATGGTTCTTCACTTATAACGAACGCATTCGGAAGAAATATCACTGTTTGCAATTTTGCCTTGAAAAAAATTGGCCGCGCATTTCTTTTCTACCTCTGTGAAAAGTTCAGCACTGATATACATGAGCAGCGAAGACTTGTTTTATCTCCGTACACGTGACATTGTTTTTATTATGATGTCAAATGTAAGTCGCACTAGTGTCTCTCAAGATTTTTCGTACGTTGTACAGCTTCCAATCAGTGTTTGATATTCGGCCGACCGTTTCACGTGAAAATCAAACTTAATTATGTAAGATATTTGAGAAAGTTTGTTGCATGGATTTTCGAAGTTGGTCCGCGGACGCACGCGGAGTTTTTGAGTTTACGTTGCGTCGGCCGGCAGAAGAGTGTTTTTTTAACTGTAATTTTTAATATTTTATTGATTCGCCAAGCGTGTGTCTACTGTCGTGTAAAGAGCTCCGCAGCGATAAAACGCGTTTCCCGAGGATACTTTTCACCCCTGGGGCTCCTTGTTCCTAGCTTTGAGAAACAATAACCATGCTGTTTACCTTGGCGATGCGCGACCTTCGTTACTCTGTTCAAAAAAGTCATTGCGAAATGTTGGCTGTGAACCGGATAGTCAACTTTCGGACCTGAACTGGGCACGAAGCATGCGACCCTTTTTCTTTTCATAAAAAAAAATCATCTAAGCGCCAAAATAGGCACCAGGCTTACTAGTGAACTTTGCTTGCACGCGTAATTTTATACGTAATTCGCACACACCCTTTCCAAAATGAACACAAATCATTAACACCTACGTACGTTAACTTTAGGTACTGCAAGAATTTTTTTGAACGTACGTAGCTGGAACAAGACGCTTCTGTGAAGCATCGGCTATTTTCTTTCATGCCAGCTGTTTTGGGGGCAGTCAGGTGACGCCGTCGTGTGTAACGGTGATTGCATCAAGATCAAATGCTTTCGCTGCTCCTTCTTGTTTACTTTTCAGCGCGTAAACAACTTTTTTTAGTCTCGCTCTTCAAGCAAAAAATTGCCGAGGACGAAGCGTGGTGGCATTATACTTCGCAGCGCGGCCATTTTATGCGCTTTGCGCGGCTATTGTGAATCAGGCGATCGGTGACCAGCTCAGCTTGCTGCTCGACTGATCTGCAGTGGTCATTTCGCAGTCATTCAACAGAAACCCGCTGGCTTTGATCGCTTGGCCGGAAAACATGAACTATATAAGTCGTTTGCTTTCTGCTAAATTCAGTGCAACCTACTGAGTTTGATTTTTTGATGGCCAAATTCACTCCAGGCTTCTTCAAGACATCTCTTTTTGATGTTTTGCGATTGAAGATGCTTAATTGTTTTCACATAAAGAGAAAGAACAAGTCTGCCTTTGGTACCCTCACATGCGTGCAATGCGGTAGCTGAGGTATTTTTTTAGTTTGTTTTGACAATTTTGCTTCCACTGTTTTAGGGATTTAGCTGTCTGCTTATTGGTGGGTGTCTTCAGCGAACTACTGAATATACTCCAACACACTGGTGGCTGCCTAGTGTTTCTAGCTAAATTTCAGTCATGCCTATCCCAAAATATTTTTGTGTCCATTCGTTTCCAGATCTTTTTAATGTATTTAGAAGTGTTTTGGAGCTTAAATGGGATAGATTAATAAGGTCCATCAACATTGACAATGTTGTGTATTCTGAGACGTTTCACATTGCTATCTATCAATTGCCAACCGGAAATGAAGCAAGATTGAGGCAGTGCAGACAATTCCAACCACAAAGTTAGTAGAGTTGGAACATTTAATGCGACCAAACAATGCTGATAAAACTACGAATGTCGATATCAATCTGCCCATAGATTACCTCAAATGAAGACTGTTGTCAACAATATATTATTAATGTGATGGTAACTCGTATCAATATGTTTAAATATGAACTTATGAATAATATTTATATGAGTTATCAGCACATTCAAATGGTTAACAAACTACTTACAAAAGCTCGCAAGAATAAGACTGATGGCAAAGAATGGTCACCGAATTCTTGTGAATAACACCACGTGTATTTATGTCAATAGGCAGGCTACATGAATATTTGTGTATGAAGCAGTTACAGTAAAACAATTTACTTACTGAAAAGTTATAAATGGTTAGAAAAATCTTTTACGTTGATCTTGGGTTGCTGCTCTTGTATTAAGAGCGTCTCTAATTAATTGTCAGAAATAAAAGTCACAAAAATGCGCAAATGACCTTTCGTTGAATCTTTAAAAATAGCTACTTTATTGTTTATTCAGTGGTCGCCTTACCCCAAAGGTGCGGATTAAAACAGTAATGGCATGTGCTTTCACGTGCTAAATTGTCTGATTTAATAGAAAAAAGTTTCACCGGTGTTTGACCGCCAACGCTGTAATCTCCAGCGTTCGATGGTGTCGTTTTTGTTTCTTTATGACTACTAAAAACCTGTTGTTCGGACTGCTGTGCAACACGTATCGATTACAATCGAAAAATCTTATTTGTGCAGCCATGGACTTTGTTTGCAATCCCGGTGTATGAGACGTTATCAACAACGCATCACATGGAATGTATGAGACACTGTCAAGAATTTTTAGGTAACAGTTTTGAAATAAACAACTGTAGGTAAGCCCTACAGTGCAAAAAAGTACTGGTTTTTAAACGCAATCCCTCCATGCTAGGAGTCACGAATGATGTACTACTTCACTCAAATTTGCTGGTGCACGTTCAAAACAGCGGTACTGTCAGGAATGTTTTTCGTTTTTTTTAATGTGGTTTGGGTGCCGACTGTTGGGGACAGGCCGTAGCCTGAAATTTGCTTCATGTCGGAACGGTCCAAGCTAACGCTTTTGCCCATGGAGTGCAACAACGATTCGCTCATTGACCGTGGATCGAACGCGCAACCTTTCTATTGAGAGGCGGTCACTCTACCACTGAACTATCGCCGCCCACAAGAATGTCTTCATGTCCATCGCCGCCCAGATGAATATTTCCTTGCCTCAAACTTCGTAAGAATTCGAATAGTTTCCCACCATCCACAGTAATTGTTGGGATTAACATTTCCTTGACTTGGAAAAACTGTGGATGTAATCCTGCTAACATTCTAGTCTTCCAAGGAAGTCGATGCATGTTTTAACAAACATATTTTTAAAAAATAGCAGAGCTGTGTTCATGACTCAAACGCTGAAGGCTTAAAATACCACCCATCAAGTAGTTGTGGCAACGTAGGTTAATTGTGTAAACTATGCATTTGAATGTTCTCGTAATCTGTTATGCAGAGTAATAGCCCATTGCATGCATGCAAATTACCTTGCAGAAACCGCACAGAAACAACACAAACGATCTTGAAAAATAAAACGCATTTCACATCGGACTTGTCCAAATCCGACAAATGCCAAGGTGGAAGGAAATCGCGAAACAAAATCGCTTTTGCGTACAATTAACGCGCTGCTAAATTATTGTTTGTGATTTTTTCTGTTAAAATGGCCATGCTGAAAATCACAGCGTGCCCCATGTCAGGAGAGTTTGTCTATTTTAGTTGTTTTTTATTGTTCACGCAAACAAAAACTGAAACAAGTTTTTTCAGTGAATTGGTGTTGATTTTGATCAAACGCCAGTCTGATTGGAATTATCATTAGGTGTTTCATCACGCTGTGTGGCGCATGACCGTAAATTCACCGGAGAATGTCACATGCCTAACTTGTTTCATGGCAACTCAATTGCCGCGTCAGATCAAAGACTTTTGCGCTAGGTGTGGCGCGGGCGTCACCGACACCTACTTCTTTTTATTGCTGACCGTGCTTTACGTGTTATAACAAGCAGTTCACGATGAAAAAAAGTTGCTTGACCGCCTCGGCATCATTTTGCGAGCAGAAAAATACCTTCAAAGCAATTTGTCACAAAACCGTTTGAAGTTTGTTAGTAAGAAAGATCTGGTCGTGTTTTTTTTTACCCATTTCGCTTGGTCGCACATGTGCCCCTTTGGGATTGTGGAAATGCAGCTTGCTACTTGTTCTTGCGTCGTATTGGTCCTTGACATTCACACAGCATTTGGCCGTACCTGGATTGCCGTGCTGCATATTAGGAATTCCGAGAGATCGTCGTGCAAAGAAAACTGACAAGTACTTTTTCTGGTATGTGGTGCATTGTTGAAACATTATGCACTGGAATCAGTGACGCTGATTTTGGGCATCAAGAAGTATTTCGGTTACACACAGCACTTTAGCTTGCCATACTGAATGAGCTGCTCTAAACAGTGAATGCATTGATGTAACAGTTGTAGTACCCGGATGTTGAAGTTAGGTCTGCTTCATTTGAAAAGTGTTGACCAGTGGCGTTTTTACCTGATCAAGACAAACGATGTTAGACTGCATGAGCAGTCAGTCTAGTTTTTTACCCACTTGTGTGTTTGGGCAGTTAAGCAGAATAAAACTGTTGTAGAGAAGAATTATTTTCGGTTGCACTTGATCAGTTTTGCTAAAAATGCATTGTGCAACTGTAGTCGATTGTTCTCTTTGGCTTTGATTGCACCTTTTTTCATGGGCAATTTACATGTGTTGGCCGATGGAAAACAAGCTTTGAACAGAAGTACGACGGAATCAGAGCAAAAGCTCGAACAATTTCATCATTCATTTATCTTTATGTGTGTGCGCCATAACAGTTTATCAATATCAACTGTTCTTCCTCTCAATAAACTACTTTGCCCTATTATTTGTAGTGACGTCATTGTGGGGTCAGCAATAGTTGGAGATAAACAAAGTTTTACGGGCCGTAGAAGTTTTGAAACCCTTGGTAAGGGTGGCGCAGAGATGCGTAGCTGTTGTATTTACTTGGGTATCTGGTTCATGCGCATAGTTACAAACAATTCGTATCCATGCAACTTGGACAGTACGTTAGGCTAACGAACGACGTCTACAGCGTCAGTTGGGTATTTAGGCGGTTTTTGCATACTTGCTTTCGAACAAAACAAGTCAGCTTAAAATGAGTTTTGTTGATTTATTTATTTATTTTATTTTACGGCAAACGACGACAGGCCAGAGCCTGGAATGCCATCTACCGGTACCAGTTGCAATACGATAATATGATGGCAAAAATAGTAATAAATAAAGATGCAAAAGGAGATACATTAATGAACAAAGACGCAAAAAATGCTAATACAACGTTAATAAAAGAATGTTGGGCTTTCAGTGCAAGAAACAGGCATCGTTACAACTACGCCAAAGTTGTTGAAAGAAAAGCGTATTATGTATCTTCGTTTTGTTGATCTTGCTATTCTTTTTTGTGGAGTTGGGTTGGAGCAGGGTTTTTTTATTTCACCGACAACCAATTGCTGCCGCGGACGATGCTCCTTAAATGGCTGGGCTTATTTGCTTTGCATTACACGAAGCGAAGGTCCGTCTGTCTATCAGCGCACTGGTGTTCGGCGGTAAATTCTCACGGCTCGTCAGCTCAGCTTTGCTGACCCCACAAAGCTCACCATATCGATTTGCAAAGGTCTCCAATATTGAGAGACAACCCATTTGCTCTAAATAGATGAGAAAATTACAATTTGTGCGACATTAGTCGCTTCCATAAACAGCTCTTCTGCGCTGACGCGACCATCACGAGCAGCTAACTGGAGTTTAGACGCAAGCATTTCCAGGTAATGTCTTTTTTGTTTGTTGTTGATTTGACCGATTGCCATGGTAAAGGTTGCAACGCGTCAAAGATTGTTACCAAAACAGCAAGTTCACTCGGAGGTCAGTTCGTATTGTACTCACTGTTAGTATGGACTACAATGCGGCGTTCATGCTAAGCATGACGTTGAAATAAACGAGTGAAACTGGTCTTCATGCGCTGTTTCCGGAATTCCCCCAAAACAATACCAAATTTGTTTGAGTGAATGTTCGTGGAAGACAGGGATGTAGTGGGGTGGGAACGCATGGAAACAGCGTTCCACACCTTTGCTGGTGTGGGAACGCGTTTCCACCCCTTTTTGCACTAATACAGGTACTTGAAGATGCGGGATTAAACGATTACTTTAAAACATGGCTGCGATCTCACAGATGTGCTATCGACATGCAGATTCGCAATGCTAGTCAAAAGTCTAGAGTGAAACGTGAAGATCCAGTGTAGAAATTCTTGTTGGCAAATGCTCACTTTATTCGAACTATGGTATTTGGTGCAGCCATTTTCTTTATTTGGTGTGGGAACGGCGTTCCCACACCGCTTTTTTTAGCACTACACCCCTGGTGGAAGATCAGTTGTTTTCATATCTGTTATGATGATCGTTTAGCTTTAAACTCGGATAAAATATGTCTCAAAAATTCAAGCGAACAGTTGTTATTTGCAAGAGGATATCGGCGGGTGTTCTTTTGCTTGGTAGAAAAAGATGGGGCAAGTGCACCCAAACTGTCATATACAATCGCTTGAAAGTTTACTGTCCCAAACACCGTTGCATGGATGTTTATATGCAACGTAGTGATTATACCATACGTTAAGACTGAGTTACGCCGTTGTCCTCATCTTTTTTTGACATCGGTTCATGCGGCCGCGAACATGCATTTTTTAATTCCCACAACTGCTGCGCTGTTGTCGCAGTCGTGTGTTTTGTTTTTCTTTTCTTTCTTTTCTCACAATGCGAGCGATGTGCGTTGCTACGTTCTTGCTTCTTAAGAACATGCAACGTTCTTGCTTCGTAAGCAGCGTGCCTGCACGCGCAGAAATGCATAGCACTCCGTGCAAGGTCATCTCCTTGCTGAAGTTGATTGGCAGCCAAAGCGAATTGAGCAGATATATACTGAAAATACCACATTGAGAACTTGCGGGCCAGGTAATTTCACCCGGCGGACCGTATCCAGGCCTTCCTTGCCGACCCCTGGGAGCGACAGCTTTAAAAAATGTGAATTTTTCCCCGTTAGACGCGTCATACGGTCTGGCGACTTGAAGCTTCGTTTTGTTTACATAACGGCTCATGCATCTCACAAATTGCGTCACCGTTGTTGCACCTTTCGCGGCTTGCGGGTGACAAAACGTCTTTTATTCGTGCCGAGTGACCGTGATGTTGATGTAGAACCATTTCTGCATCTGTTAACCATTACGCGTTCGCTTTCGCGGTTGCGGGTATTGTTTCGAGGTTTTGACAGTACACAGAGTAAGAGAAACCAACCTTGCTATTCTACACTGACAGCTAATCGCTGTGCGATCCTTGTGGATGAGCCACCCAGGGCGGTGATGTTGATGCACCAAAGATGCTTCTTAGACTTGACGTCCACGGATAATTCAGCACCGTGATTCTCTAATTTGGAAAGACACGCAATTTAAACTCAAAGTTTCGTAATTTTTTGTTTGACTAACATTTTCTTACAGTTTTTTTGCTCTTTTTCCAAAGATTGGCTCTGTACATGACACGTTCTTCCTGAGAGAAGCTCTCGCGTTGCATTTTACCATTGTTTTTGTTTGCTCATGCTTATCGGCAAAATATAAAAGCAAATACGTTGCCCAACAGCCACAACGACTTCATTGCTTTCTTCACACAGCAAAGTTCCAGTCTGTGTTGATATGGTTTCTAAAGGGTAGTCTACCGTTCTTTCCATGTGACGTCACGTACTGGTTGAGGCCATGCTGCCGAAATAGCACAATTTTTATTACGTCACATCATACAGTTTATATGCCAACACTTGGTATACAGGTCAAGTGATTTTCCGCTGTGACACATATATTCAGACGGGAAAAGTGCTTGGCTGTTATGCTTTAAATCAGTGATCGGCAAACCTTCGTTGTGATGGCCCAATATTTTCAGTCGTAATTAAAGGCGCATAATAATTCTTGAAGGCCCAATCTCAAACTTATGCTGTATTCAGTTACCTGTGCATAACGATGGTATGTTAATCTCATACACTGTATAATGACAAAAACAATGCGCTACTAGCGTCAAACAATCAATGTTCCATACTTTTTTACAGTAGCCTATGTTTAAGCCCACGTGACCGACGCACGACTGTAGCTCTTACATACCACGCGGCCCACAACAAAAAGTGTTTTGCTTCCCAATAAAAATTACTAAACGGCCCACAGTTGGGCCGAAGCCCACAGTTTGCCCACCACTACTTCAAATGTATGAAGCTATTTTTGCATTCTGCATGTTTAGATTTAAAGTTTACTTTTTCCCACATTTCTTTCAAGTATTTGTTGGTTGTATTTTCGTACAATATTCCTTCGTTTTTTAATACGGCACAAGAAAAAAATTAACATTTTCCTGGAGTTCATATACAGCTTTTGTGTTTTTTTCTATTTTTAAGCTCATTTGACTCTGAACTTACGAAACAAGACAAAAGTTCTTATTTTTATTTTTTAACCAGCGGCAGTCAATTCCCTCCGTCGCTGAATTTTTTCAAATTGATTGACATGCTACTGCACCAGTACCAATGGCTGGCCTTACTAGGTCAGACATTTAAAAATTGCTTAAGGCATATTCGCCAAACTCCAGTTCTGTAGAGGCTCGCTATTTAAAGTAGATTGGCTACGCTGGCGAAAGAAAACATAAACTACGAAAAGTTTGTGTATTTTCAAATGTGTGTTGCTTCGCAGTTGCTCCAGTCGATTGTGGTCTGCTTCTCATCATGCTAGGGTCTTATTTATTTTCTGTGTTTTCCTATGATGTTTTGAAGACAATTTAGCAGAGGCTGAAATCGATAAATCTCTGCTCCGTTTTCAAGAGGTAACTTCTTTTGCATACAAGATGAGCCTGTTTTCTCTGTAACTCTGCTCAAGCTTGTTGGAACAACGATATGACCTGCTTTTCAAATGTTTCATTGAAAATTCTAGCTCCTCTACAAAGTACAACACAACCAGTGCAACAGCTGGTGAAGGGCAAGCAGAGCGTACGCTCTTAATTCGGGGATTCCCGTAATACCAGAAGAGTGTGCTTGGATAACACATTAGACAAATTACGAGTGGCGGACTGCGATGCGTCACTGCTTTGCTAGTGACGAAGCAGCCAGCCCATTTATGCCCGAGGTTTTGATTTGCTAAGTTTGCTGCGCGTCAAGAAAATGATCACTGACGATTTTCCAAGTTGAGGGAGAACAAGGGCGTACGTAACGGGGGGATTTGGGGTTAACCCCCCCTTGAACTTGATATTTTACAAAAAACTTTATTACCTGCGCGAAGGAGATTTACTTGTTTTCGCATACTTTTTGTTTGTTAGTTTGTCGACTTAATGCAAATTCCACGGAATGAATTTGCATGCAAATTTCAAGAAACATTGTAAATGGCCCAAAAAGTAATAATTAGGTTTTGGTGGGAATCTGGGTTAACGTCTGTATCCAGAAACCATCTCACCACTTTTTGCAGACTTTTCGTCCACTGCGCATGTTTAAGATTTTGTTCAGCGATAGTTCACTTTATCCAAAACAATTGTCTTTGTTTTGTCTGCTATGGCTGATGAGCGCAAGTGCTGACCACATTGGCTACATTACCAATTTCTGGAGCATGATAGAACTGTTGCACGAGCTCAAAAAATAGCAGTTGTTGACATAGAAGCATTCAGGCATTCGATAATGTTTCAGCAAGGAAAAAGGAAAACTAAAATATTGCTGAAATTCTATACATAACAAAAAACGAATGTTTTCTTGCGTACTTCATGCGCATTCTCAATTCTTGTGTAGTTTAGCAAGATTCGATCTTACAAACCGGGATGTGCTCCAGCCAGTCCAGTCGCACACTTTCTATGCTCGACTGCGCGTATTCGACAAGACATTAGCGCAGCCTCATTTTGCAGTTGTAACTTACTCTGACGCAATGATGAGTGTGTTTTACTCCGCTGTTTTAATGCGCGGCCTGATATTTTTGCAGTTATGAACTGCTGTGTCGTAGCGTTGAGTTTATTTTCAACGATATCCTAACTTGGAGCGCTGATACTTTACATTCAGTGCAATGACACATATAATAAGGGGAGTGCGTGTAGAAGAAGAATATGGATATTATGTAAACCAACTTCGCCAAAACGTTGGTTTGGAAACATGAATATGACGTCGAATTGTGACGTCACAAACAACGCACACCAAACACAAACGAATCCCCCCATGAAACTTTTCTGCGTACGCCACTGACGGAGAATATCGGGAGTAGGACACTTGCAAACCTACGTCGACGTAAACCTCGCAGTTTCTTTGCTTGCTTGGAATTCCCCCAGGTCTTAGTCAGCACCGTTCGCGAATCTCACTTGTTGAAATGCATTTATTTTAAGGTTTGGAGGTGCACAAACGGATTCCTTTTCATTTGGTAGTTTGGGGGAGCCTCTGTGTTACGGTTGGTCGCGGCTTTTTTCAAAAGCTGTTTCGATGCCTCGAAAATTTTCAGCAGCACTGTGTAATATGGAGACGGAGAGAGCATTTTACATATTATGCCATATCAGAAAAGTCGAACGCAGAGACGCGCGACTTTTTCCAGTGCCTCTAATTAAAAGTCGAAAAAGCCACTATATACTTGTGCAGTCTGCACACCTAGTATCGACGGAACACTTCAAAGTGTTTTGTGCAATATCCTCAAAACTATCGAGCCAACCAGTAAATTGAAATTACTTGCCAGAGCAGTCCCTCGTGTACAGCATTCCTGTAAAGTGCAGGGGCTTCAATACGGAGGTGTTGCACGACCAACGACATGAAATTCTTTTGCGCCCGCTGTTGCTGCAGTTTGCTAAAAAGCAACGCGAAAAGAAACAAAGGAATGTTTTCTTTGTATGCATTGCCACAAACGTGAACTGCGTGGAGACAAGTCGCGTCGTGTATTCGCGCAAGTGAGCGGAAAACGACAAAATTTCCTGCTGCATAAAACTGAAAGTCGCCCTGTTCACGCATCACATGGCACGCCGCTTCAGCAGTCATCATTTGCTGGGCGTTTCGTTCCCTCCTGTTGCTCACATGCTAACAACAACAACACGCAGACGCTTCTTTCGTCATGGGCAGCGACGGCGACGGGTGGGGTGCAATTGATTCAGCAGCCCGCAGCAGGCATGCATTGGAATCTTGTGCCGATCAAGAGCAATTTCGGATGGGCAACCAATATTTTGCGAGCCTTGTGTGCGATTTGTCTCCTGGTGAAGCAATGGCAGAGATCAAACCGGTCAGTGACCATGCAAATGACGACTCGCGGTCGCGTGACGGGAGCCTTGGGGAAGGCGGCAGCTTGAATAGTGCTACCGTGGGAAACGCCAGACCTGTCAGTTGGCTTAGCTGGCGGATGATCGACAGGTCTGCCCGACTGCTTGCAGCAACTGTAATTGATTGGAGGGAACGAGAAGCGCTTGGTTGAAACTTGCTAACGCAGCACGCTTCCTGATTTGCGTTGTGTTGTGAAGACGAACGTTCGAAGTTTTCCAGCGTTTGCAGTAAATTTGGATCAGGGTTTTATTTCACCATTTCATGCAAGGATAATGAGGTGTAATAAAAAACGGGCTAGGATCGAACCTTTTACTTGCAATGTTGACAAGCACGCGTGTTCCACTGTACCCTGCAATGCTCTTACAGTGGTTCTTACCCCGCAAGTTTCATCCGTACGTTCAATAAAATGATTGCTTCATGACATTGATATATATTTTATCGAAGCCCTACACCGAACTCCTGAAACTTTCTCACCGAACCCCTGGGGCTCGATTGAACCCACGTTAAGAACCACTAATCCATTTGGAAAACGATTTTCTGTTTTGTGTTTTAAAATGTGACTTGTCACCTGCAAGATCGTTGAACCCTTGATTACATTCATGAGATCAAACTTTGTTTGTTGGCCTAGTAACGTCAGAGTTTTTTGTCAATCGAACTTTTAGGTGTAATCTCATACTTTTGGTTTTTATGGAATTTATGCGAACATTACGAATTACGACATGGCTTAAACCCCGAGGCTTTTTTTGTGAGAGATAGGTAGGCGCCCATTTATACAAGATTACCTTGTTCTCTTTGTAGGAAAACCGTACGGAAGTGAAAAATGGATTGGTGACAAGGTAAACGTCGGTCCACTGTTGAACTTCTTTCCATAGAAAAAAATCAACACACATTGATAAAAACTCCAACCGAAATGTGCTTTGAAGTTGCTTGCAGGCAAAGGATGGTGAAACTATGCACTTACCTGCAGACACAACAGAAAGGACACGTAAGGCTGAGGGTGCTCGAGGAAAATTTACGTCTGGCTAAACCAGTGGTTCGTAACCCTTTTTCCATATCTCACCCTTTTATCAAACAAGGTTACCAGATTTACCCCCAATATACTTAGTGGTGTTCATTTATTGAAAATGCGCAATTAACAAACTCTTAAAATTTAGAATGATTTTTATAAATTACATAGGCTGCAATTTATGATTCAGTAGATTTACCCCCAGGGGTAAGTTTACCCCAGGTAAAGAACCACTGGGCTAAACAAAGGAACGCAACGTTTATTACCCACGTGACTGTTGTTCGACCGAGAAGTAGTGAATAAATAAATGAAATATTTTTTACCTTAACAGTTATCAGGCAACCCAAAGATCTCCGGCTTTGTGAATTCGTTTATTTTTCGGCGGAAACAGTGTAGTTCCGTCATATTCCTGCTTACAGTCGAGCATCCTCCACTCTATTTTCCAACTGCATTACCAGCATTTTGTGCTTACTGTTTGTGACAATCTCATGTATTTCTGGTTGGTTTAACCCGTGTGTCATCTAAGCCGAAATTTTGACAGTTGTAACTCAACTATTAACGCTTCAAATTGTTTGGCAAACTACCGAAGACCATTGTCGTGCATCTTCAGCTCCGTTACGCCTTTCACCTTTGTGGATAATGTTGTTCAATACACCGATCACATTGGTGTTGGTCGAGAAGTCAAGTGAAATCATGATCAGATTTTAAACACAAGTGAGCAGCTCGCTACGCCTCCACTCTTGCGCCACCGTTTTTGCAACACAAACTCCGACTTATTACCTGCAATCGTATCCACACCACGTGTGTCTGGTTACGCGGTAGCACGTAGGCTGCCTCGAGGCAAGGGGCAAAGTGGGAGGTAGTCGCATTGTCAAAGAAGATTAATCGGTTTTCTAAGTTGTGGCTTGCGCACGCTTAAACCTCATTTAATATCCATCAACCCCGTGAGAAAGTCTATTTGTGTGGCATCACGAAGGGATCAGGGGACGCCGCTTGTCCCTGCGCGTTCCGCGTGTTCGTTTTGCCAACCACGGGGCGAGAGCAGCGTCTGCGTCAGCGGGATCAACCCAGATAATGAACTTCCCGCGCGGATGCCAGCACGAACGAGTCTGCTCGTGGTGGTCGGCGTCGTCGGCGAACGACGTCCTGGGGCCGTGCCCGTTTTGCGGAGACTTGGTTTAAAAAGCTGACGATAGATGCCATTCACGCTCTTACGCACGTCGCGTTGTAGGTTGGCACTTGCCAAGATTTGCGGTCTTCAAGTTCCACTTTTTCGTTCTGGCGCTTGTCCACTCAAGTTAACAAGTCTCGCACGATCTAGTTGCTTGCGTCACTGCCGTTATTGCTTCAGTCAACACTTTCTCTTGCTTCTTTTGTGAATTAATGTGCCTGTTATCTCGATATTTCACTTGAAGCGATCAACCGTTTCAGGGGCGTGCAAACGACACGAGGAAGGGCGGCGACATCTCAAAACGTGGGTTGGAAACGCTGGGCGTATAGCCGCTTGTAAAAACAGGTTATATCTTGAGCTTTTCAGCTGGTGAAAAAAAGTGCTATGCTTCTGAGACGGTTAACGAGTGTTTGGTGTGAAGTGATGATTTTAATGTATTGGAATGACTACGCTCAGACCTCATGCGACATTGAAAACTCCGGAGAGTGGTTCCTTTTCTTATCATTGTATTTAGATTCGCTACATTTTCAATTTCGGGCAATGTTGGAGCTTTCATCGAAGTATGAAAATAACCGCGATGGTTTTTGTTCTTGTCACTGAAACAAAATATGTAGCTGTTTTTTTCAAAGTTCTTTTTTTTTGCGTAAACTATTGTGGGGCAAGTTTGTTGTGACTGCAAGGACGATCTTTTCTTAAATTCTTGCGTCGTTTTTCTCTGTGGTCTTTCTTGCTCTTTTCAATTGTTCTGGCCAAACATTGCATCTCTGTTCTGGTACTGCGCAGTTCGGAAAAATTCGTCGCAAAAAACCTGGTGATCGCGTGAACGAAATCATCGTCCGAGCACGTTTTGCCCTCTGTCCGCGCTCCGTAGCTTGGCGCATTGCACTTTCCGGTGCTCGGTATTTCACGTTGAAACTATGAAGTGCGCGTGAAAATCGGCAAAACTCATCCAGACCGTTGCTAAAATACAGAAATGTGCGAGCAATGTTTCGGGTGTCAACCATAACGCGCTTAAGTGATTGGGAAATGCAGCTGCTTATGGCGACGACCGTTTTCCCACGAGCCGTTCCGCCTCACTGTATGCCAGAACAGTATGCTCGTTTTCATTATCCTTATTAAACGAGCTTCGACTGGAATATTGTCACCTGCTTCGGTCTTATTTTCAGTTTGCAAACAAGCAACGTCTTGACCGTAAATTGTCACGCGGGCTCATCGGCTCGTTCGTCAAATGCCCGCACGTCGTGCGAGCATCAACTCGTCCGCTTCTTCGCGTCGGGTCGTTGTTGGAGACCACCCATTCGTTAAACACCCGCTTACTTGTCGCACTTCGACCTGTCACTCTTGTTTCGTGCACGTAGCCGACACTTCTTGCATTTAACCTGCTCGCAGCTTCGACAACGTTTGTGCAGTTCNTTTTAACTTGCATGTGTTTGATTTGACGGCTTGGAAAATGTTAAAGCATGGTAGGTACTTCCCGCTATTGGCCGAGACTCGTAAAAANCCCGTGGGTTTCTGGTGAATATCATCATCACTTTCTGATAATGCCTATGCCTTGGTTCGTCTACAAGCAGATGGGTAGGTGAAGAAGTTTTCGCTTTTGCTTTGAAATTTTACACCGCTTGATGGATTGCCCTGTGGTTTGAAGCAACAACAGAGATTTGTGGTTTTTAAAGTATTGAAACTTCCCAGGCTATCACAGTAGCTTAATTGCAAACCTAAAAACAAATAAAAATATTTGGTGTCTTTACGAATTTCTTAATCTAAAGTGAACGATCTTATCAATAACACCAAGTTAAAACTGTAGGTGCATGTTTAATTATGCAAAAATACGGCCTAATGCTGTACTGCGTATTTTAATCATTTAAGAAAGTTGGGTATTGATGTTGTCGCTTGCTCGTATTTGCCTAATATATGTGCGCGAAGCACCTCAAATCCCTGCAAAACGGGATACGATTTGCACTCAAACTTACACTTAATTGAAGGTATCTTCACTGCAAACTCAGTGTATTCCTACCAGGTTGACATAGTCAATGAATTATTACTACTTCCAAACCAGTAATGCACACGTTCTAAGTCTTTCACAACCCCTGCTTAAAGTATGTCTAATGGTTACACACTGTCGGTCGCTCATTCGCTACGGAAACAAGCCACACGCTACAGTAAGTTACTTCAGTGCTTTATACCTTTGTATATGTCAAAACAAAGTTGGTTGCAATCAATGCGTAGAGGCCGCAACTTCGGATACTTCACATAAACAATGAATACGTTATTTGTTCCAAATTCTGCCTTTTGTGGTCAGATTACTGGTTACGTATCGGATATCATATCGGATCGTAAAGAAAATTTGCAAAGGTTAGATCATCGGCTAAATGAAAAATTAATTTAGCAAACAAATAAGTGGTTTGGTGGTTCCAAGATTACTTCCTCCAATCCTGCGTCACACGTACGNAAAGTAGCTTGAAATAAGCACTATTANCGACAAATTGCAATCATATTATTGTCACTTTGAACAAGAATATTTGNTCTTTGACAGTTGCCCATAATTTCGTTGATGTTACAGTTATCTCCTTGTGTTAAATCGATGTAAAGTTAGTAGGATTGTTAGCATGGCTTGTCACTGTTTTTGTGCAGTTTATCCATTGTCTCACAAAGTCTGTACAGAACTAGGCTGAAGAGAGCATAATTTTGCGGGGTTGAAAAGCAAGTAATCCTTGAAACGCAGTGCTGTTTGTGAACAACTAGGGTTTGCGAGAACCTTTTTACTGAGCTGTGCGCTCCAATAAACCTCTCAGCTGTTCACATCTTGGAAAGGAATAACATTTATTGCGTGTGCCCGAGCTTGGTGGCCCGCAGTGCATTGTCGCCACCGCGTACGCGAATGGCATCAGTGCGATAAGGTGTTTTCATCTGATTTACTTTTTAGTAAGCGTGGTAATGCAGGATAGTGTCTTGAACATGGAGCGACTCAATTTCTTCATTTCTTGTGATGTTCCTTGTTCGTGTGTGGTAATCCCATTTCATTTGTTATATTTGTCTTGCTTTTTTCTGATACCTCGATTTTTGCGCACATCAGCCACAGTACAGTGCAGGTTGGGATTTCGGGACCAAATTAGAAACCCCGGCATTTCTACTCAATAATACCGAGATTCTTCGGATTAGCAAAAAGGTAAAAAGTGCACACGTAAGTTGCAGTAAACCGCAGTGGTTTCTTATAATGATGATGCATAAACAGGACGGGATCAAGAGTGTTATTATCATTAACACGGCTTATGATTTTATTTGCAAAATAGCCAAGAGCAGAAGAAAGCACGTTCAATCTCAATTGATGTAGGTTTTATAATTTTGAGTGCATCATTCAATTTTTCAAGGTTTTTTTGCTGGTCTCGTATAAATCGATTTCTTTCTGCACCACATGGCCACATCCAGTTGAGGCCTCGACGACTTCCACGAGAAATTCTCATTCAGCAGTTGTTGCCGGGCGCGGAAGCAGGGAAATCACTTAACATTTCAAAGATTTCAAAAATAACTGGATCCTTCTCGGAAATTACCAGATCACCAAATGACTTCTAAAATCACTAGATTCACTGAGAAATCACTGGGAGTGGCAACACTGATCGCAACCTGTGTAGTAACTTATTGCGCGTGTTGTGATTGTTCACTGAATTGTTACGCGATACTTGGTAATATTACAACACAGAAGTCATTATGACACTCTCACCCCTTTATGCGACCGGCTAAGTGGCACTGTTGGTTGAGCACGCGCCACCAAAGCTGGTGCTTGGTTTCGATTCCTGGCCTGGTCATACACAGACTTGAAAAACGGTATACGGGTAGCCTATAGTCTCGTGCTCGGCGTTAATGGGTGGGCGTTAAAGCAAACGGGTGGCGCTACCACTGACCCGCCACCAGTGCTGTATTCGCTACGAAAGCAGCCGTGTTGCCCACGGCTCAAGCAGGCGGAGATGGGCGCCGCGGACCACTCGCGACGCTCCGAGAGGAGTACGGTACAAACTTTTTCGTATAAACGCAACTGAATACCCCTTTATGCCCAAGGGAACTGGTTCTTGTGTTGCAAGACCGCTCTGAAATATAAATATAATCCACAGATCAGTGCAAATCGCATCGCTTTGACGTTCTTTTGATACCATTCGTGAAATTAACAAAATCAATCCTGAGATTGGGTCCAGAAAAAAGGTTAAAATCCAGGGATTTTCGTGACTGGGATTTCACGGGATCCCAACCTTAGTGCAGTAGTGCTCTTACTTGATCAGCAATTTGTGCGTGGCTTGGTCCCGAAAGATATATCTGCTTTGCGCTTAGCCAACTAATTCCAGTATGAGCGCCTTGAACGCGTAAAATTTATGAGCAAATTTTTAAATGACCGTATTCTTCGCCACGAATTGACGCCAAAAATTCACAACTGAAATTGCATTTAAAAAACCTTTATTAGATCGGTTTCGCAAGTCCAACATAAGTGATAAGTACTGAAGGCAGCTACTGCAAACTTAAATGCGAAAACTTTTCAAAATGTCCCGCTTTTCACAAACTGATATTTCGGTCTTGCATGAAAGAGCCGCATTGCGATGTATTAATATACCCGTAAAGTAGTTGAATGTGGCATGGGCAGGTAAGATGGTCTTGAAAGGTCCACAAAATTGAAGCAGCTTTTTCGGCAACAACTAAAAATACGTTCAATAAGATTTTGATATAAATTTGGAAACGACTTGACGGCGCTGGCAATTCACTGATTAGTTTGCTGACAGCAAGAGTTTTTAGGTAAACATCCCGTGACGCAGTCCCGTCGCCACGAGGGGCTTCTGGGGGCTTAGCCCTCCCAAACAAAGCTCCAAGCCGCCCACATTGAATTATGAAGCACTATAAATCGGTGTTTTTATCGAATTCTATAATGCCAAGCCCCCCTATTCAGGGGGTTTCTGCCGTGATGTAATGAGACCTGAAAACGTTCTTTCCCATTTTGCTCAGCCTTAGTCGTCGTCTCTCATGTCTGACGTCTTTGAAACCCAGGCTCGTTAATGTCAAGGTCGCTGGAGAATGATTTCTGTTTTTATTATGCAAACCTTGCGTTGCTGAGGTGAATTATTCTGTCATGCCGCAAAACTTGGTCAGAGGGTACATTTTGAGAAATTGGGCGACATTGTTTATTTACTTAAACTGTAGATTAAGTAACAGAGCCGGTTTCATACGTTTGTTATGCAGTTGTTTTGCAAGGTGGGAATGTTTGAAATTTCCTGCTTAATTGTTTGTAACTTTTTGCAAGACTTCCGTTGTAGTTGAAGTGCATTTTTTGTATTTCAATCTCCAGAGAAAAGGTTTGCCTTGGTGTTATACGAAGTAGATTGTCAATTTTTTGTGTTCTGCTTTCTTCCAAAGGAAAGCAAGATTGATCTTGCATGCGATCTGTGTAAAATCGTCGATCTGCAATTTGGTGGCACTATCCCACCGACATTTTTATGAAAAAACGTAGCCCATGCATTTAGTGAAGTTGTTTCGTGAGTTGTGGTGGAACAGATTGTTTGTCAAAAGTGATAGGTTTGGTTGCAACTATTTGAGAAATTTGCTTTTGTCAGGTGTGACTGCTTTGGCAAAATTAGGGGTGTTACTTTCCCATGACCATCGGCGTTTGTGTGCTGGCATCCAACTGCTTTCACCGACCAAGGTCGCTGTTATGTAATGACGAAAACGGTCTAATTTTAGGGTAATTAGAATAGGAACCAGAATGCAGCGTGGAGGGAAATTGAAACGGTTTTGAAATCGGTAGCTTGGGCAAACTGCCGGTCTTACAACAGGTGCATTGTACTACCGGCCGTAGATCCTCACTTCGACCCAGCCCTGTTCTAAATTACAAGTCACGATCTTTAGTTACTGGTTTTTTCGCCTAATTCCTGTTTTGGCGTATCTACCTGTTCTGCTCTCGTTGTGAATGTGTGATTCTTCAAATTGTTCACGTTGGATTGTCTGCACGTGATGCTTTCGCCTTAATGTCGCCAACACCTTTGCCGTTTTTCTCCTGCTCGTAATCCCGTAATTCACCTGTCGCCGCACAACAGCACAAATTTCCACCTTCCCTATTCATCGCAAATTTGCCGCATGTGAAGTAGCGACTAGCCCTTGTCAGACATGTCACAAACGTCGTGACAGTATGTTTGCAAAAGTCTTTGGGCTGTGCTGCCAATGCTTGTGCTCAGAGTTACGCCAAAAATAACAAACACGTTAAGTCCATTTCACGACAGGAATCGCATAGTTTCGCTGGCATCTCAATTAAGTGACAGAATCTTTTGTAAGGAGTTCTTCCTCGACGTAGTGATGTTAAGCCAGCTGTGNCCAACTAAATATGCGCTACTACTGGGTCAAAGATTACGTCATTATCTTTATGAGGGCCACGCATTGAATGACTTACTTTTATTTTAGCNAACCAAAGTTCAGTGTGAATGTGAAGCTACTGAAAACTTTCGAATACTAAATGTAGTGATAACGACTGCATGATACTTATCCGAAACTGCGATGTATAAGCAAGTTTAGTGCCAATGGAACAACAAGGGTCCGGGTAGGAAAACACTGCATCTCAAGTTAAGACACCCATTTGCAGTCGCCGAACAATAACCCATCATTCCATGTGACGACAATAACAGACGTGCGGCGCTCTGGGCGGATCACAGATGGAATGCGAAATGGTTGATGAACACCACGAGACTCCGTACTTTCATCCCCGACATCGGCACCCTTCATCCTGGAATAACCCTGCCAAGAACAGCCTGGGTCCGGCTTAACCGCCTCTGCCCCGGTGTCGGACATTTCCGCTCCTGCTTACAAAAACAGGATATGGCCGCTTCTTCGATTTGTGAGTGTGGCGCAGAGGAACTAACTGTTGATCGTGGTGTCCTTCACTGCCCGATCCGTCGACCTCCCCATGGAGCGCATGACTGACGGTTCTGCACGACGAGACAATGGAATGGC
>JGI24159J19872_10001924_pt1 | contig 23949 bp, 16 predicted proteins | sample Ectturendosymbi4_FD_19872 | JGI IMG/M metagenome (IMG submission 19872)
CGCTTGCCCTGAAAAACAGAGAGTGCCCTGAAATTTTTCGCTGTATTGAATATATTTTTTATTATTCTGGAGTTTTGAGGAACCTGCGCTTGCCCTGAAAAACAGAGTTTGCCCTGAAATTTTTCACTGTGCTGAAATATATTTTATGATTCAGGATTTTTGAGGAACTTGCGGTTGCCCTGAAAACAGAGTTTGCCCTGAAACTTTCCAAGCCCGGGGGGGCGGCCGCCCCCCGACCCCCCGCCTCGTACGCCTATGCTCACCTATAATCTGAAGCTGTGCACGCCTCCAAACCTGAACCCGGAGCATGGACGTAGGAATTGATCTCTTGACCTTTCGCCCAGATCACGTGCATAGACGAGGGGAGGAACATGTGATCAGTGAAGTGTTTGGCTGAAAAAGCACAACACGTTCAACATTTGATAGATCGAAGCTGCTTCGTGCGTTAGTTATTATCAGCACTTAAAGGTTGCATTTAAACCTTGAGTTCATACTCTCTGGCGCGAACAGAAGAATGTTTTGCCTCTGGTGAAGAAAGGAAGCTCGATTTCCGAGTGATATTCGATGCTGCGTCGTGCGCGTGAGATAGCACATCATCGAAGCGATGCCAATGTTAATCACGCTTACAAAAATAGCCAATGCACAAATCAGTCGTACAACTGATGAGCGACTGAGTATAGCAAGGCAGGAAAGATGTGTGCTAGATATGGCATCCAAAACATCATCAGCTCATACTGAGAAAAACGTATCTTATGTCTACGTTTTGGCATTCAAAATACACTTTGGCAAAAATCGGACTGAATTTGTAAATACCTTGCACAGGTTTTCTGAAGACAATAGTAGTAACACCGTCAACTTGCGACCCAACTGCTGATGTCAAGCTGTCTTCCCCACCATAAAACTTGTCTGTTCTTGGTGTTGATCTGTCCCGTGTGTACATATCCTGTATGCGGTGTAGATTTCCTTCAATTAAAACAATCAACTTGTGATGGACGTTCACAGAGAGAAGGAAGCAAAACTGCCGAAGGACTGACTAAATATTAATCTTTTTTAATTTTGCAACCATATTAAAATTTTTGCGGTAGTTCAGAGCAATTCGAGTCACTTGCCGCGAGCAACATTGTTTCTAACGCATCACACTTTACTTTGTCCACGGGTGTCACACATCTTGGTGATGTCACAGTGCATCCAGAGAAAGTTTGTAATGCACACTTTGAATCATTATTGAATTTTAGAATGTCAACCTTGCATTTCGGATGGACTGAAAAAGTTTTCTTAGTAAAGACATTGAAAGTGTTCTCCGACGAAAATCGTCAATTGTCAGAATTTGAATGCAAAACGCTTAGTACGTTAACAGCTGACAAAAATTCGTAAAAATGACACAAATCAATTAAAATATACTTAGCTATGTGTCTTGAGTACTAAATATGCTTGTTTCAGCCATGTTTCGATATTAGCGAAGTTTCATCAGCGATTGCGCTTTTTAAGAATCTTAAATTTTTAACCAAAAATTTAAAGAACGCTTTCGCATGAAGCCGCGACAGTGCACAAACAAAAACAAACTAGTTTTAACCTTGTTCTCGGTAAAATCTCTGTTGTAAAACATGGAGACGCTAATCGAAACCAATTGTAGATGATGCAGATGTAACGAAATTAAGGTAGCAAAAACGCACCTTTCACAGAACCAATGACAATGTCTACGCAATCCATGGCATGTAGTCGACTAGCACCACTGGGAGACGCTTCTGGTTCCACAGATGGTTCTGGTTCCACAGATGGTTGTGGTTCTACAGAGGGTTCCGGTTCCACGGATGGTTGTGGTTCCACAGAGGGTTCTGGTTCTACAGATGGTTGTGGCTCCACAGATGGTTCTGGTTCCACAGATGGTTCTGGTTCCACGGATGGTTGTGGTTCCACAGAGGGTTCTGGTTCTACAGATGGTTGTGGCTCCACAGATGGTTCTGGTTCGACATATGGTTCTGGTTCCACAGATGGTTGTGGTCCCACAGATGGTTCTGGTTCCACAGATGGTTGTGGTTCCACAGATGGTTCAGGTTCTCCTGAAGGTTCCGGTCTCCAAGAAGGATTTGATTCACCGGTTGGCTCTGGCCACCCAAGCGTGTGTGGCTCACTAGTGGGTTCCGGACGCCCAATGGAATGTGGCTCACCAGTCGGTTCTGGCGCATGACTAGGACGTGAAGGTTCAGGTTCGCCAGATGGTTCCGCTGTAGGATTCAAGTTTCGTCCAACTGTAGACATCGGCGCAGCGCCCAGGTTTCCTCTATTTTTGCATTGATTTTCAACATTTCCAACCATCTGCTTTTCGAAAATTTCCTCTGGATCTTTATGGGCAGACGGCTGAATAGAATACATGCATCAAACGCTCACATTAATTCATGCTAAAGAGTTTAGTTCATAAGAGTTCACATTAATTCATGATAAACGCTCACATTAATTCATGATTAAGACACAGCTGTCTTAAACGTTTCAGAATTAAACGTTGAACTTTAACCCTTCCGTCGCTCAGCCTTAATAAACGTTTCAGAATTCAAACGTGACTGAAAAAGTCATATCGACATGTTCTTGTGGGCCTCCTCTTCAGAGGCTGTAAAACTGCAATGTCCCATCACCAAACATGACATTTTAGTTGCAAATCGTAGCCCTACATAATCTGGATCGACTATTTGTAAAGCCTGATGACTAACGTCTTTTTACAGACTGTCTCCGGAAATTTACGTTTGTGAGTTTCTGAGCAAGGGCATCATAAGAAAGGATAGTCATTTAGTTTTTAAAATCAAAATTCTACTGTCCTACACCTTTTATCCACTGACTTAAACTAACTGTTTCACTGTACAAAACTCTGTCTTTTGCCTTATTTATCCTCAAAACTACATTGAAATCAATTCTTTCCTACAAAGTTTGATGAAATCGCTTCGCACATCGCAAAAGATAGCTTGAGTTTGGCCTGACATTTTTGTGTTCTCACTTCTCAGATGAGGGTTTAGCATCGCTTTAGTTTCAAGGTTTTCACTTATGTCTCGGATATTTTGTTGTTGACTATATCACTGGGAGGTGGTTAAAATGTTCGGTGTTTGTTGCATCTGCCTGGTACAACAGGTACGAGATGTACACTAATAGCTTTCGCTTGACACCAGCTGGTCATTCTGACTAGAAAGTAAGATATTGTGGTAGTTAACAAGTAATACCACGCCTGTCTAGCTACGATGACACTTTAGCGATGTTTAAGCCAAGGAAACATCAACGACTCGCAGATCCATTGTTGCAGTCTGTTGCCGTAACTCGCAACAGTCGCGTTTAGTGTGCTTTAAAGAGCACTGTTTTCGGCAAAGTAAGTCTAGTTTTCAGTCAATTTTGCAAAACCGTTAGTATCTAGGAAGGGACCCGGAGCAGGAGCCACCTCTCAAACGGTCACAGCTCCAACTCCGGTCTTTAAATTTAAACTGAGCTGCGGCTCCTTCTAATTTTTAATCTGAGCTCTAGCTCTGCCTGCGGCTCCAGACAAAATGTCCAGCTCCGGCGCTCCGGCTCCGCAACCTTGTGGTTAACTGTTGATCGAGCGTTTGACACTAGCCTTGAAGCACATAACCTTTTAGGTTAAGTGATAGTAATATGAGAGCGTATCAAGGAAGCCCAATCTGGATTTTGAAGTGTTTTGGTAATAACTTCAGGAATTTCACAATGGTTTTTCTCATCCATCACAACACTTTCAATAATATCTCATGTAAATGCCGACCTCTAAAGAACAAGATCAAAGAGGCAGCAAAAAGTCATGAAACTGAGACCTTTGAAACAACACAGGTTTAGCGAAAGAGCTCGAGTACCAAAGTCAGTACTGCATATCAAGGCGAAAATAACATTTCAACCCGTTGAAACTGTCAAAATATCACAGTTCAGCTCAGTTGCCAAAGTACGTATGACTCACCCTTTTAGACCCGGAAGCCATCGTTTTAGGAGAAGTCTTATTAGTCATAAACATCGCAGAAGCCGTCTGCGGTGGAGGTAAAACCCGGCATGACCCTTGGTTGATCGGCCTCCATCCGATACCGACCCAGCTGGTCGATTTCACCTGAAGAGCCACTTCGATCTGGGTTAAGTTCTTCACGAATCGCCAAAACAAATTCGCATTGTTTGGACTTAGCTCTATCGACCAGAAGCTTGGATCGCTTTTGTAATTGCTTTGAATCGCATTCAGCTCAGACTCTGTTGCAAAACATATATTTTGGCGATTTGTATTTTTTGGAAATATATTTTGGAGAATCACATTAAGCTCAGACTCTGCCTCAAAAATATATGCCAATTTACTCGTGCCGTAAAATACTATCAAATCGCTTACATACATTAAGTCAGCCTGGCATTTCTGCTGGAAAAAGGGAGTGCCATATTTGAACATCGCGACAAAATTGTTTATAAGTATTCACCTCTTTCGCAGTGGTCGCCGAACCAGCCAGGCTCACAGTAGCATAAAAGCTTTGGATACGTTGTGCTTCTCGTGTCAATGCATTGGCCATGGTTGCTGCAGTCATCATCCGACCAACATTCATCTAAAAATAGAAATTTCGCGTTTGTGCACGTACATGCAAAAAGAATTCTCAGTGCTCTCACTGCCGCAAATGTATGAAGGAGCGACTTTTTTTATAAGCAGTGCCTATTAAAAAATGCCCCGTCCTTAACTGGAAATTCGATAGCATGAAAAAATAATACGCGAGACCTGCATTAAAAGTTCTTAAATCCCCAAAATGAAAATATCATTTTTAAACTCTTGGTTTCGTGGTAGGTTTACAGTCAAGCTAGACTAATACTCTTCAAAATAACGTTTTTTCCCCAATTCAGGTTCCACAATATCAAGCGAAAGCTGCGGCAACAAGCAAGATTTTACAATTTCTAATATTAACATCGCTTCCATTTAATTCCTTACAAAATTTTGAGCTTCAATTGAAAATGTATCTGGTGCTGTCCGCGATGATTGGAAATGGCCGGCACAAGTCAGTTTTACCAAGCTTTTTTTAATGTTCATGCGCACAGCATTTTGCAGAAAAAAGAAAAAATAGTCCAACATCGATCGAGGATTTGAGTCCAGTGATCCTCAAGCTGTCATTGGCCTTACCACATGTGTTGCGTTCATCACACAATAACAACAGCTTTTTAATGAGCTGTAACTAGTCAAGCATTTCAAAGAATAAACCAATCTCTTCCCAGCACCGAAAATGCCTGGAGCTGAAAATGTGCGAAGCACAAAAGCACCTCATGCTTTGTGTTATAAANATGATATTGATGTGTTTGGTGAAAGTGTGCGTGTTTTAGCAAAATGTTTGTTTTATGTNTTATGGTCCTTCCGTCAAACATGCACTCACAACATTTGNAAGTAGCTATGAGCTTGGAAGCAACAGAATCCTTCTTAAAAAAACTGGCCATATTGTTTTCTGCACCTGCACAGCAGCTATTTAACTTGCCGAGTTGACCCCAAGTCGCATTAATGGAAAAAAGTGTCAGTGTGTTTGCCAACTGCCCACGCGTGCCTCGTAACTATTTATTGTTCCCAGCAAAAAGTGTGTTCGATCCAATAGATCACGTATTGTTAGGGGAAGACGCGAAAAGAAAGAACCGTTGAAATAATTTATCCCGCGGATTACGAATTATTTGAAAAACAAAGGCTGATGAGTAAATCAATCAAACCTAATTTATATCGCCACCAGTCACCACACTACCTTTATGTAGGCATACCCTTCTGAGTTTTCTTTGTTTTCTTGATCTTACGTGTTATTTGTTTGATGCCTGGTACCGGTTAGTTTGGTTTAACTAACTGGACTAGTGTCACTTGCTAGTTTTATTAAGATCTGGGGGCTGCATTGCAAGTGACTGTTGATTTCAATATATTGTGTTCTGCTCTTGAATAGGCTGCAGCTCAGGAAATACTATACTTTGAAAATTTATTACGTCACATTTGAACGGCGGCGATTATAAAACTATAATTATAATTTCTCTTCTTCACGCGTTAGCTTCACGTACGCCACAATGGCGAATGGCGACTAGACGCGAGATGTAATGATTAAGACATCCTTCAGACGAATGCACNCAACACCTGCTGTATGNGCACGGCCGAAGTAAGCGTACCTGAATCCTCGTCCAGAGGAAATCCCGAATACTCTCCTGAAGCTTGCGAAGCTTTCGAAAATTTTGAAGCTTACAGAATGTGCCAGATATTGGCCAAGCTATCTCCTTATCTTGTTTTTTTCGAGATTTCGGTTGGAAACGCGCGGCCGGGCTGCGATTTTTGCGGTTGGGGCTCGTCGCGCTGGGGCAACCCTGTGTATGCGGGTTTTGTAACTTACCTTGAAATTGACACCGGTCTCCGGTGTACAGCCGTGTGCATCTACATATTGCAGTGTCTTCATCGCATTCTCCACCATTCAGACATTTTCCCTGAAAGCACACCGATTTTTCGTTTGTCACTCCAGTTCCCATTTGCGACGTTGTGGCATAATTTCGTTGCTCATAGTTTTCTTTTCCGGTAGCACCTCTTGAAATGGGTTCTCCAGTTGGTTCCGGCTTATTGGTTGGCTCTGGTTCATTTGTCGGCTCTGGTTCAACGTAAGGTTCAGGCTTATTGGTAGGTTCCGGCTCGTTGGTAGGTTCTGGTTCATTGGTAGGCTTTGGTTTATGGTATGGTTCTGGCTCATTTGTTGGTTCCGGTTCATTGGTAGGCTCTGGTTCATTTGTTGGTTCTGGCTCAACGTAAGGTTCAGGTTGATCGGTGGGTTCCGGCTTGTTGGTGGGTTCTGGTCCATTGGTTGGCTCGGGTTTGTGGTATGGTTCTGGCTCATTTGTGGGTTCTGGTTCATTGGTGGGTTCTGGTTCATTGGTGGGTTCTGGCTCATTGGTGGGTTCTGGCTCATTGGTGGGTTGTGGCTCATTAGTGGGTTCTGGTTCATTGGTGGGTTCTGGTTCATTGGTGGGTTCTGGCTCATTGGTGGGTTCTGGCTCACTGTATGATTCTGGACCAGTGTGAGGCCCAGTAGATGGTTTCGGTTTCGAATCTACCATTCCACCTTGAGGCAATCCTGGTTTCTTTGATGTTAGTTCTTTCCTTCCTTGAGTCCATGGTATAACGGAAATATCAGAGCAACTCCAAAACCTGTAACGACCGCCCCACTCGGACGCCTCCCTCAGCAATTGCAAGGTGCATCTGTTGCATGTCAGATTCGGCGGCAAGACAACTCTTGCGTGCTGTCTTCTGCAAATTTGTTAAGGAAAGTGAGTTAACATTACATAAATGAAATTATCCAGGGGTAGGGTCAAAAAATTACGGAAGAGAAAAGTTGCGGTTTAAGTAGCTAGCTTTCACAAAGGTGACAAACAAGTGAATCAAATCTTTTTATATAGGAAATCGATTTCACGTAACGCTACACATCCTCAGCCCTACAATCTTGTTCAAATGGAATCAGTTGCTGTTCAATAAATAAACTGTATATGGCGTAAAGCTGACCTTAATTTTCTCCACAATGTGAAAAGAAGTCAACTACTCTGAAACACATGGATCAAAGATAGGTGGCTTTTTACAACTCTTTTTCAGAGTTTTTGAGAACGCAGATACAGCAGCCCCCGCTTATTTGAGCCCACCTCGAGACCGGACGATTTTGGGCTTGCGGGTGAGCTTACCGGGATAAAAATTTTCGCCACTCTCATGTGCATAAATGAGTATGGCCCACTGTACTATCGCCAAAAGCTGCTAAATCTATTAGCACTGTGCACAACAGTCACTGGTAACGAGCAATTTTCTTTGTTTATTACGCTAAAACAATATTCATTTCGCCTGCACGCCTCTTTGACATTTTGAAAGTACAGTAAATTCTACAGAGCACCAGTTGCCTTGCCTATCGATTACGGCACAAATACACGATCTGTTACGAAACAGTTGAATTAAGAACTAGGTCGGCAGCGTAACGAAGTGTGAAACCGTCTAGAGTAAGACAAAGAAGTGTGAGTTGCAAAGCTGTTTCACCTAATTTTAAGCATATGTGTTCGCAAACTGGGGTTAAGCGAGGCTTTGGGTTTGTAAAGCGGCTTTTTTATTACAGGAATAAATGGAGCAATTCCGGACCGGACACTTTTGCACTATTTTAAGCGGCTGGGCTTATTAACCGTGGGCAAGCGGGGACTACTGTATTAAGCATATATGTGACTGTTCTAAATAGGTCTGGTTCGATAGTGAGTTGTACAGTGTTTTTGACAGTCAGTTGGTGTTCTCAAAAACAGTTAAAGAGTGCAAGAGCGTTTTTCCACCACCTCCTGTGATGACCACCTGATAGCAGTTTAACGTAACGAAAACGTAAACAACAATTTTTGTTATACGTCTATGTGTACACCAGGAGTGGCCAAAGTGCGGCCCGCGAGCGCATGGCAAGCGGTTTTAGTTTCAGATTGTGTTGCATGTGGCCCACCAAAGCCTGGATTAAGGTTCTGGGTCGGAACGACGCCATTGTTTTTTGAACGACGCCATTGTACGGTTCCCGTTCTGTTTTGATATGCTGAGAACGAATATGAGCATGAAAGCCGCAGCAAAGGAGTGATTTTGCTTCAAACCTTTGCGAATACCTGAACCATGCAGTAAAAGCTGTCAGAAGGAACTGCTGGCTCCCGGGCACCTCTACGTGATCAAATTAGGTCCTCTTTTTTTTGGACATCCCTGGTGTACATCATAGCCGTGAATGGAAATGGAATATCAGCTTTAAGAAAAGTTCAAATTCTCATAATAACTTTAACGCCAACATGATTTGCGAGGAATCACCAGAAATAAATGTGACGAAAACTTCAGCCACAGCTCCAAAAATCACAAAATTTGAGTTACGCAACAAGGGCACTCACGTTGAATCGTTTCTAAACAGAAACTGATCGTTGGTCAGATGAGCCAGTCGCTGAGTATTACCAGGGTTCTCCCTTATGATAGTGAGTTTGTTACCTCCCTGGAAAGTAAAGAAGGATCGTTGAAGCTGGCAGAACTTACGGAATCATTTAGTTTCAACACATCCAAAATCTTTTGCGGCACTGCAAAAGCAATTATGATAACTTTAAACAATCGTTAAGAGTACAATCTTGATGTTATTGTACATCACTGTTAAAAATCGTTAACGACGGATTTAACATAACCTCGAACCAATGCTATGCGTGTACATACCCTGTGGGCGTATGCCAAATGCCATCTTACTTCGAAGGAAGATCCTTGCAAGAATGTTGTTACTTTTCCTCCTGTTCAAAGAAAAGTGACAAACCAAATATGAGACATAAATTTGTTTGATGAAAACGCTCCAGAGTGCTCGTTCGACCAAAAGCAGTTAAGTCCTCTTTGAACCACCGAGTGACAGGGCCGCGAATTTCGCGTGAAACGTTTTGTGTGCCTTGTGCAGTAAACAGTAATAATTGAACAACCAAAGTTCCGGAATGCAGTCGTTGCGGTTGGTGGGGGCATCGCTTACCTGACCGGGGCCCGAAACCGCACGGGCCACGCGTTCGTGCATTGTCCATAAAGTCGAGGGCGTAGTCCCTCGCTGGCGGGAAAGTGAGGCGGACGTGACTGCGTGCAATCGCCCAGAACGTAGAAAGCAACACTATGAACGGAGCGAAATTACGCATGCTTGCCACTCGCTACTGCCAAGTGTACCTAAAAAATAAATAAACAAAAATAAAAAACAACATTGAAACTAATGGTAACTCAATCCTGACTCGGTTTGGTGGCCTGAAACCTCTGTAAAAAACAATGCAGATTTTTTGAGTAGTAGATTTCGAGTAGCAGATCAAAAAACTAGTTTAGCTGAATAAATGACTTCGCACTTTCTCATCGTTTTTCAAGAACCACCTAAACGTCGAACGAAACGGTGCATAACAGAAACAGCACTTTTTAAAGAGCTTTGTCGTCAGTCATAATTATGGGAAACCACTAATTTACACCTGTGTGTAAGTGAGGGAATGCTGTCCTACCAAAATGACTCAACTAATAAGCAGGCATCCTTGTACAGAGGAAACAGGTTATTGAAAAGTACCTACAATTGCCACTTAGCCCATAAAATGCTTAACTTTTGGCCAATTAAATCAATTTAAATATCTCAATCTTAACCGGATGACCTCAAAAATTATTTGTTTCAGGGGTGCTGAAACAAAATTAAAAAGTTGTTTTGATAGCAAATAATAGCTTTCTGCCAAATTTTGCTTTGGTTTTGTGTTGTTGCCAACCTATGAATCTTTTGTATCTTTAGGAAATGATGACGATGAGTGGAAGTTGATTTCAAACTCCCTATTTTCACTCCCATGAGGCTGAAATAACGACGCTTTAGCAACATTTTGTGCAAGAAACGAGGTGGGTAAGCCTGCATGTGAAACCAGAGGATGAGTTGCTAATGCTTCTACTATTGGAGTTGCGAAAAAGTTTACTGTGAGCACACTTTACCAAGTTGTATTTAGTGCGAGTTTAAAATCAACTTTTAAACTTCAAAAGATGGGTTTAGCCTAGGTGTAGGATAACGTTCGTCAATGAAGAGTGGCCTGTAACAAACAAACAGTGGTCACGGCAATTATAACTTACCCATGTCACTTGATAAGCCTACCGTATGTCACTTGATAAGCCTACTGTATGTCACTTGATAACGTACTATGAACAAATTTGCGTTTTAGCAGATTTAAAAAAGTTTTTAACACAAATTCGAGCTATTGTGAGTTGTTCAACAACAAATCCTAGTGAAATTTGCTGCTGAAAGTGATCAGATTGGATGTTATAGCCATTCCTTCTATGAACCGTTTCCAACCGTTAATTTGTGAAAGATATGCTGTCTGTTATTGAACTTATAAAATAAGTTTTTCAAATTTAAATGTTGTAACTCTTCAGCTTAAATATTTCTCAATTTAAATGTTGCTGCCAATGTTAAAGGAACATGAAAACCAACGGCAGCTTCTCTGCCATATTATTTAATGCGCAGATAAAACTTTTCAGAGCGTTTAATAACGAGGACTCAACAATGCAGCAACTCCACATTTTCACGCTTGTTCAGTTCCACGCAACCACACCGAAAATCCTGCATGAAATCATTGCGAATGAGAAGCTGCTACCCGGGTTGTGACAAAACTCGCTTCACACAATTAGCACAAATTAATAGCAAGGGCGTTTAAATCTCTTCGCGGCGTCTAAACAGTCCACAATGAGAAAAAACTGGTGATCTTAAGTGTAGATCTTGCAACCTGCCAAAACACTCTGCTTGTGTCAGTATTTTGGCTTCAAACCGATCAACCGATTTGCGCAAACGTCAACTCCTGGCAAAATTTTCTTACTCAGTGTAGCTTTGACTCAAGCAATCGCAGGTATTCGTGCACGCGCAATGAGACTGCTGGCAATCTTCTCAAAACTGAAATGAGTCTTGAGCTTAAATCATACGCACGTTTATATGTCTGCAAATTTGCCTCGAGGGAAGGAAGGTCCATTGAGGTCAACGGAACTAGATCATCTCCAGCAAGTGTTCGTGTTTGGTGCACGATTTGTCAACCGGCGCGATTTTGGTCAGCAAAGTGTTGCTTCATGCATGTTAACTTTTGTACACACCGGAGCTTCTTAGACCAATTGCTTGGCATCTTAATGTTTTTAAACAATATGCAAGATGCATTTAAATGATTAACCAGTTTTTTTTAAGGAAAATGTTAGGTACCCGGTGTGGACTTGTAAGGACCCGATTTTCTCTGATTCTAGGGACCCGATTTGAAATTCTAGGGACCCGCGTCGGGTCCCTAAAACACCTTTAAAAAAACCCTGGATTAAACATCTTCAGATTCCAATTCCATAAATGTTTGAAAGTAAAGTTAGAGCAGGGGTGGGCAATTAGCGGCCCCTGGCCCGCCAAAGCGTTTTCAGTGGCCCACGGAAGCATTCAGGAAAAATATTCAAATCTGAATTTTTTGAAAACTGTGCAAGGTTACATTTGTCTCACTGAAGTGCTTGCGCTGGATAGTGTGCATATGTACAAGAACAATAAGGCTATAATATAAGCCTTTTCTGCGTACCATTATTGTTGTTGTTTATTTATTTATTTTACGATCAAATTAGAAGGTACGGCTCTCCGCTCAACGTGGCCTTTTCAAATGGCCCCCGAGCCAACAAAATGGCTTAGTCCTGAAAGGGTCTCCTTGTCGTTTAACGATAAATCCCAGTGAAATTAGCCGCTGAAAATAACCAAATTCGACGCCAAAACTATCCCTTCTATGAACCATTTCCATTTATTAATTTGTGAAAGCTGTGCTGGCTTTTATTGAACTTAAAAAATAATTTTAGTTTTCTGATGACCTCGATCTGGGAGCAAAACAAATAACAAATGCTCATTACACGCTATTCTCTCTGCTAGCAGTTCTAAATGTTATGGTGTAGATATTCCATATAATATTTGCTATTATAGTAATTGAAGGCTCTAGGTTTATTATGAACTTTCCAAAAATCTGCATGCCTTGCTCTGATTTCATAACTTTGTGACAATTCGGACTTGCACATATCCATATTCCAACAATAAATCTCCAAAAAAGTGACGCATTCGAATCCATTAGAGCATTGTTTCACTGTGAAACCGATTTCAAGTATTTCACCCATCTTCGGTTCATACTCTAATAGATTCTATTTGCTATTATAGAGGGGAAGGTTATAAATTTGCAATTTATTTGCTAAATTACCTCACGGATAATCTATTGAAAAGTTAGCTTCGGCCCAATCTTGCAATTAATTACAATAATTAAAGATAAGTCACGTTTAACTATGCCAGCATATAATTGTTTTAGGTAGACCGCAGGCGCATTCAAAGTGCGTCGCTAGGTGCTTTGTACTTATGAAACTGCCATCCCGTAACCACCTTGGCTTGTTTCTGGGATATCAGGCTGCAGTAAAAATAGGTCATCGATCCTTTTCCGAAGCGAACGCTCCCTCTTACTTTTACTTCGTTATAAAACACGAGCATCGGCTCTCTGATATTCTTCTGCATGTCGAGAACGCTTGTTTGTAACGATAAGATTGCCTGCAGGGCACAAAGACATGAAGTGACGCAGTTATTCGAAATTATAAACAACAAGCCCTTGTTTTGATGGAACACCAAAATTTCAAATGATTCATTCAATTTCCTTTCATAGCGAACTTTACAAATCTAACAGTAATTCGTGCCATACAGCTGGTTCTAACCTGTTTAATTGCTCCCCATGCCTAAGAAAGCTTCTACACATATTTTGTTTAAAACAAGTGCATGTGAGTCCTGCATGCGCAGAGACAAAAAGCAGGCAAGTTTGGATTCGAGGACCTGTGGCTGCGCGCAACTTAGTGGAAAAGTTGTTTTCATGGAAGTTACCTTTCATAGCAAAGCGGAAAAAAAAACAAGTTGCTTTTTTCTGAAATACCATATATACCAACAATGACCTGCTATTTTCTAAAATATACTGTGCACAAGAGCAAATAAAAAAAGTTTAAACATGCCCCGTGGCTACGCCCATGGTGGTGGTACAGCAAGTGGTACTGTACAATTGTACAATGGTGCTATATCTAGAACTGCGTTTATTATGAAAAAACATTTCTTCTGAGAGTTGGGCTTTTAATAAACATAATAATGCTTGAAAGGTGTGATAATCAATTCAAATTTTGTCAGTTCCGAAATAAAATGTACTGCTAATAACCAAAAGATTCACTAGAACCACTTCTTCTTTTGAGCCAGTTGTTCTACTCACTGATTGGCCGCACTAGATCTCGGGCCAGGTGTTGAGCAGCCATTCGATTGTCTCATCGTCCAGGACCGTCAGGCCGTACAGTCCATGAGGAGGTCGATGCCGATACCGGTGCGGAGGCGGTCAAGCTGGACCCAGGCTCTTCTTGGGAGGGTCACTCCGGCGGAGTGGGTGCCGATGTCGGGGATGAAAATGCGAGTCTTGTGGGGTTGTCCGCCCACTCCGCATTCCATTGGTTGTCCGCCCACTGCGCCGCACGCATGTTGTTGTTGTCAGATGAACTGATGGGTTGTTGTGCGGCGGGTACAAGTGGATGTCTCGATTTGAAGCGCCGTGCATCTGCACTCGATGGACGGGTGAGTGCTGAGTAGAGCAGGTGTCCAGGCTCCATAGCACGACGTGCTAGAGACAGTGTGCCTCCACTGCGACGAAGCTCAGCAGTTTGGATGCCTGCGAGTATTGGAAGGTTGTCCGCTGGTGTAGGACGCAGGCATCCAGTAAAAATTCGCAAGGCGTCGTTGATGGCGGGGTCGATAAGGTGGGTATGAGCAATGCGGCACCAGACAGGAGCGCAGTGGACTGCGGTTGAATGCACCAGGGCTAGGGTGGCTGTTCGCAGAGTTGCTACTCCAGCACCACAACCGGAGCCTGCAAGCCGCCTCAGGAGTGCGACGTGTGATGTCAGCTTCTTGCGAAGTGACTCAAGGTGTCTGCAATACGTGAGCGACCTGTCCAACGTTACTCCGAGACATTTGGGTTCGGAGCAGAAGGGCAGGGTTTTGTTGTTGAAGATGACTTCTATTTCACGTTTAGCTTCCTTGTTGTTAAGGTGCAAGGCTGCCGACACCGTTTTTGTAGTGCTGAGCTTTAGCTTTCAAGTCTGGAGGTATTCATCTACGGTTGCCATGTCCTTGGTCAGCGCCCCTTCTACTGCCTGCCACGCAGTCTCCATGAGCATGCATGATTGCTATAGATCGTCAGCATATGCATACATTCTGGAGACGGTGGTTGGCAGGTCAGAGATGTATATGTTGAAGAGAAGGGGTGCCAGGACAGATCCCTGCGGGACGCCGTTCCACTAGAACCACTAAACCATATGGATCAAATCAAAAACCAACCAGAAGATCTTTTGGTAAGTACTAGCAGTGGCAACCTTATTCTCTTTGCAGGTTACAGACCAGCGCAAAACTTCGTGATTGAGCGAAGTTTATGTACACACCGATTCGGTTGATCAACACAATTCTCAACAATCGTGATAATTCAGTTTACATCTACTGTACTGTGTCTACAGATAATCCAGTGATGATGTTATACTGTTCATTTTTCATATTTATTGCCTGGCTTTATGTTGGTGGTTTGCAACAGTAATGTAAACCAGAAATTTGTACAACTGCATTATTTTTTTCCACAAACTATTGGGGGGCAAAAGAAGTTGTATCCCCCCTGTCCAAAAGTTGTGGGGATATGTCCCCACAGTCCTCCCTTGAACTCTGTTCCTGGCAGGAATAAGAGCCATGCTTGCATTTCTTGTAAATTTATTCAACGTTAATGTAGTCGGTGATGGCTGTCCAGTTCGCCAATCGTTTGTCACAAACTTGTCTGCTGAAGAAATGAAACCGACCGAAATGCAAGAAGATATGGCTCTAAAAATACCAGTCAGTGCTACTTTGCAGCTGAGTTCCGGCGACAGATTCCAGAAAGTAAACACCCAGAGCTTAAAAGACCACTGTACGACTCACTTCCGTATTTAGTACGACGTATTGTGAATTTTTATTCTCTGTAATGAAGTTCGTAAAATCAAAACATCGTGCAACCCTAACAAATGGCCACTTACTTTGGAGAATTAATTCACACAGCTTTAACAACGCATTGTTCAGGTTTCCGGAGTCTAGCCAATCAAATAAAAACATGGTTTTGGTAAAGACGCCGTTTGTTGTGTTTCAATTACTGTAGGTCGTTTAATGTAAAACTAGCAATCTTTACCGTATTTGCATTGCCACCACAAACTGACTTTGTGGCTCGCTGGTATTTTTGTTGTTTTGCAAATGACCCTTCTATTGAACACGTTTGCCAACCCCTAGCCTATGCAATGCACTGTTCGTGTTTTTCGTGCACAGGTGTGTGTGAAGCGACTAGTTTGATTAACGTTTGCGATGCTGCAATGGCGGCATGCTGTCTTGCCGCGTTGTTTTTGCACATACTTTGATTTCGTATTGTGAAGGTTGCAAATCGATTTGAAATGGTGCAGTTTGTTGGAAGTTTGAAAAACTTCCAGCTTTGTTCAAAGCTGCAAGGTTAAAAATTGTTCAACTCATCCAAAATCCGCAGCGGAGAGTTTTATTGCAATCTTATAAGTACTTGAGCGTTCTCGGGTCCAGGTCAAGTCTTGGCGAAACTATCCTTTTATTGGAAATCAAGCTGTTTGCCATCCATGCTGGTGTTCCTACCGCCTTCTTATTAAAAACAAGAAATCATACTAGCTTTCAAAATTTTCTCTAAATTTTTCAAGACTGTCTACGTCTTCAACTGCTTTCTTTACCTGCTCGACCAAAGCAGAAATGTGACGTTTCTACTCATAAAGTAATACGACTGCATTCCATATCAGTTGGTTGGTCAAAGAAAAGCATAAGCTCACTGTTTGTCTGAGTCACTGCGATAAAAGTATTATATTTTTTTCTTCCGAATGAAGTTCAACACGTGGTTGAAACTAACAAAGATATCTGAGCCGTAAATGCCTTCTAATCAATACGAGTTAACGGCTTATTTTATCCACATCTTGCATACAACTTCAATGTTTTTTTTTAAATTAAAAGCTCTAGGTTTTCTGCAAGCTTTCCAGGAATCAGCCGACTGGGCTCTGCTTTCCTCACTTGGCGATAATTCAAATTCACACATATCTGTATTCAAGTAACAATGGTCTCTACAAGGGAGATAGACAACGAATCAATCAGAAAATTTTTTAAAATAATAAATTAATTTCACGTAATACTATAGGCATCCGCATTCCTGAAATCTTATTCAAATAGAAAAATCGTTTTATTTGAAATGGATTACAAAAGTCATTCTATTTGAATACGAGTTCACGACTGTGGATGCATAGGATTGCGTCAAATAGGTTTCTTATTTTTTAAAAATTTGCTGATTGATTCAACTTCGTCGCCTTTGTGGAAACTAATTACTTGAGCTTTTTGAAAAATGCACACCAAATAACACGCTATTCCGCTCGGCACTGATCTGCAAAATAGCTTTTCCATTACTCAATTCATCATGTAGAAATATAAATTTAATTAATTTTTTCTTTGAACCACGTAAGCAACGCTTGTAACCCATAAAAATCTTGCTTTCTTACATTTTGCATTGTCACATCGCCATTGGCAAAATATTTCGATAGGAATTGGAAAACATTTGTGCGGGCAATAAATCGGCCGCATCCTGCGACCACACCTATATCGCTCTGTAAAAATCTATCAACAACGAGATGCCCGCAAGGCCCATGCTGTTCAGCGTTCTCGCAATCGGTAAAAGAATCTCTGCACTGTATGTGGAGGACCAAAAATAAAAGTTTTTTTGTTATTTTTCACACTTTTGCTGCTTCGGCAACCTTTTTTAATAACCTGTGTGGTTTGGCATTAACGGTTTTCTTAAAAAAAGAAGCCGTTGCGGAGGTAGAAGAACCTCGGGGCAAAATGAGCATTTCCTTTACAAAACAATTGCTTGAAAAAATGCAGTCTTTATTTCATAAACTTTTTAGGAAACCTATTTTTTTTTGAAATTCTTATTTTTTCGTTTTCATTTTCTTTTTATTTACTTGCTTGGCTCAGACACAATGTCCAAATCACACTAGTTTGAAAACCACAAGGTTAAAAAATGCTTATACACAATGTATCACGGTGTAGGTGTTAGTTGGCAAACGTAGCTAATACTGTCTATGTATAGAAATGCTTTCTCAGCAAAGAATCAAACACTAAGATCTTACAGAATATATATTTCGCCTACGAAGTAGGCATCATCAGCTCTTATTCAAATATAATCATAGCTAATACTATGTAGAGAAAACGAACACTGAAGAAACACAGCACCAATAGCTATACTACGCTCGGTAATTGTCATACAGAAACATAGTGAGAAAAAATTGAAAATTGTGAAATGCATCGGACCAATGAAGTGAGCGAACAAAAAGGTTGGTAAAGATGCACATCGTTGAAAAAAATCATACAAATTGTTTCTTATGAAGGCATCAAATGTCGCGACGAAATAGTTAACTTAATGTGGGCAAACACATAAATTTCTGGGGATATAATGCAAAAATTCGATAAGTATTGTTGCAGGCAATGCGGAGGAGTTTACAAGATTGTGTGTACTGCACTTTTATCACATTTGACAGGCACACATTGGTATGCAGTAGGCTAGAGAAAAGGTGCTTCTGAGCCTGTTTGCTGTGCCATAAAGTGATTTCACTTGCCTGTGAGTGTCATGGTAATCCTTCACTGAGGCATGAAGTAACTAATTACATAGGTTTGACTTGGTCGGCATAATTCACACTCTCGCCTTTCAAGGAACAACTGGTGTTGCAGGCTGTTTATAGGGGGGAAAACTACATCGAATATTTTATTTTTAATCGTAAGGTGTTTTTGAAACTTTCAAACGTTTTGAAGTTGCAACAAATTAGCTTGAAGGGTTTTGTTGGTTACGCAGTGTAGATCTTTCATTTACTAGAACACTGGTATTTCTTGTGTCCAATTAAAAGTTTACCACAGACCGCAAATCTCCGACATATTACATAAAGCTTGTAAAAAGATAGGCAGCCTTTTGACAGTTCATCAATCGGCCTCAAATTTCATATCGGCCGCAAAAGTCATCACATTTTTACTCTCACGCATTGTTAAGCTTTTCTGATCAACTTTGCAGAAAAAAAACTAAATGGAATGAAACTTATCGACAAACTTTGCGGGCGGATTTACAGAATGNATACAAATCTACAAGAGTTTGTGAGATCGAGGTGATAGCTTGAAATCTTTCCGTATTGTCTTGTTAAACTTTCATTTGCAGAAGATAACNATTTATAAAAATCTTAGCAGGTTCCTTTGCTTTGATTCCCTGGCTTGAGCTTTGCACTTTTTATGATTTTTTTTTTGTTATTTCTAAAAGTGAAGGTTTCACCGCATGAAAAGTCTGTGCTGAGTAACTTTTAAGAGTACAATTTTCCAATGTGTCATGGTGGTACGCTTGAAAACAAACGTGGAGTGTTGGCAAAATTTGAAATAGAGTTTCATTGCAAAGCAAAGTTTTCATAAAAATGTTGTCTTTTAAACAGTTCGTTGATATGGTAAAGTGTTCATCAAACTGCTATTTTTTGAACACTTTATTGACAAAAGGAAAATCTTTTTCAGAAAATTAAAGATATAAGACATTTTCTTTGTCCAAACGCTTGTATATGACCGCGACTGGCAGCAACTATTTATATTAATCAAATAAACTATGAAAATATGAGAAGCTTACAGTTGCTTGCGTAGCTCTCAACGTCTGTGTGAAACGTGTGGATAGTCAGATTTTAAACTGCTTTGTAAGTCTGTGCAGCCCTGCTTTGAAAATTCAGTTTCTCAGTGTCCGACGACATCTCACTTCTAAAAAAACAGTGTCATCATGATCGGCTTGAGCAACTGCAGCACAGAATCTTCGACAAACGAAAAAATAAGTTTATGTCCACTGAATGACTTGAGCAAGTTTGAATATCAAAGACCCTTCAAGAAAGCAATGGTGAAAGCGAACCACGCTTTGTACTGTGGACAACCTATTTTTTTAGCAATAGCGAACTTTTCCTTTAGCCAAGTTTATAAAAAAAAATTTTGATGCTCCATTTTAGTACGTTAGCCACCATCAGACTCGCAACCGGGGGGTGCAACCGGGCAATTGCCACCCCGAAATTTCAAAATCATGTTTAGTTGTTAAAGTACAACAACAAGTTACAATCATTTTGTCTCCCCCGAAAATATCAGCTAGTTGCGACCGTGGCCGCCGTAGTTCCGTTTTATTTTGAAGCGCTGCTGTGGCAGACATTCCGTGTAAGCAAGTGATTAGCAATTCTGATCATAAAAGCAAAAATGAACCATTAAGAAAAGTTTGAAAATAATGCGCGCAACATTTGATTTGATTTGTCAGCAGACACAAAGTCCATGGTATATACACACACTCTCTGCATAACGCAGGTCGATAAGAACAGACAAAATAGAACATTTTACAACGACATTGGAGCCCGCGGAATCACAGGGTTACAGACACTTTTTGCAATTGCGTTGAAGGCAGAACTACAGGATTACAGACACATTCTTAACACTATTGTTAGCTTACCCGTGACACTTGTTATAACACTGCTGCAGAGTAGGGCGCCAGTTCCTAAAGTGGTCGAGTCCAGGTAAAATTCGAATGCGTTGTGGCATGATACGCCATCAATCAAACAAACACTGCAATGTTCGAGCACTCAGTCACAAAGTAAAATGCGATTGTAATGTTCAAAAAATCGTGATAGCGGTCATTTGCTTTTCCTTTTTTGTATGTATTTTCTGTTGTTCTGAGATAGCCAGACGCTAATACAGCATCATTTCGTATCTTCAAAGAAATTTCGTAAAAACACAACACATTGATGAAGCAGGATGGGTTGATGTATCCAGGCGTTGGTTGGCAGCTGTGTGACTTCAGTTAGCATTGGCGACGTCTTCACGCTCAACACGCAGCGCAGCCACAAGACAAGTCACGACAAACCGCAAGACGGTCACGAACGGCCGAGGAGTCCGAACTCGAACCGTTCTGAGAAAATGACGCTGCGATTTCTGAGTTGACCTTTAAGCGCTTGATGATGCAACGCAAATTGCCGCCAACGTCCGGTCCCCGCCTTTCGAATGGAATGCTGCTGCACGTGGCGACGTCTCGCTGCTAAGGCCTGTGTGCAGCGCAGCATGAACTGCTTGCAGAATTATGTTGTAAAGCAGGGGCATCGAGCATGTGGCCCGCGAGCTGGAAACGTCCCGCCGGCTAGATTTTACGGCCCTCAAGATGACTCTGAAAAGTACAAAGATTACGAATAATATTGTAAAGACGTTAACAGCACTATGTAAAGCAGTGGTTCCCAAACTGGGGATAAATTACCCACTGAGGGTAACATGCGATTTTTCGCAGGGTACTGCGAAACCAAAACCACGATGTTGTTCTATATTATGAGCGATCACTGCGAAATATTAAGGGTAATTAAGACATAATCGCTACCTTGATTTGGGTAACGGCTCGAACAAGCTTGAGAACCACTGGTGTAACAAGAAGCAACTGTTTATTGAAATTTCCCTCTTGCGTTACTCTCTTCTGTGCCAGCTTCTCTCTTCCTGCCTGGACAACGCCCTCACCTGTTTTCCAAAGTGGTTGTGGTGATTTGCTTTACCAATCTATGCTCTGCTATTATGATGTTACAATGGGCACTCAACAAGCTAAATTTCTCAAACTTGTGACTCGGGAAGGAATACAGTTTTGTTTTGTTGTCATCATTTTCATGATTCGAATCACACCGTATGCAAAATGTCATTGTCGAAAAGGAGGAAAGCAGATACAGAATGTAGAGTTTTTTAAAAGCAATGGTTCTTTTCCTATTTATGCAGTTTTTTGCTCCAATGATCATCAATAAAACTAAGCTGCTGTCAAGGTTCACGCATACGCACTTAAATGACATTCTAAAGTTGACAGCTTTTACGCAGGATTTGACACCTAATATTGATGCACTTGCGAAGGATAAAAGATGTCAAGCTTCAAGTGCAAATTGAAAATAACAAATGCTTTTAAATATTTTTCACAGTGTTTTTATACCGCAGCCTAAATACATTTTCTGCCCCGTTTTTCTTTGGAGGAGTGTTGATGTGGTTGTAGCTTTAAAAGCTCTGCCCCAAAATATTTCCTATTTATCCACCGCATATATTTAAAAGGCAGTGTAATAACTCAGCCTTCTTGAATAGATCCCAGTCTACTAGTTCAATCTTTTGTAAGAAGACTTTTCTTAAAACAAAGTTTTGTGGATTTTTGCACTAATCAAAAGGAAAAGATTAAAATTGCCTGTATTCATAAGTTCTTAACCCATGATTTTACTGGACAAGCCCACTTGAGATTTGACGGGTTCTATAAACAAAATGAGTTTGATACACCTGTTCATGGGCGTCGGAAGGAGGGCAGGGGGTACCAAGCTCCCCTGGATTTTGAAATTTGATATTTTCCTATTAACGTTTTAGTAGAAAAATGTTTTCTCTTAGTTTTCAGTAGTAGGTAAATTGAAATTTCACTACTGTTGACTCCCCTCTGAAAAAAATCCTTCCGAAGCCCACGCACCTGTTCTAGAACAAGTTGCTCACAATCAGATATGTAAGAACATCTGTAAGGGATTTATTATAAAATTACACAACCCTTGCTGGGTGTGGTTAATTTAATGGTCTATGAAAGAAGTATAACGTTCGCTGAATACAGCATATTGATTCATCGTCACAAAGCAGTGTGGTTGCGTGATAATTGTTGATCAGCCCTTGATCAGTGTAATTATTAGCATGTCTACGCACGCCTTTGCTATTTTTTCATTTACCTAGCGTGGTTTGCTTGACATTGGCGGGACACTGTATCATGAGGGTTACGAAAGACAGTGGTAATCGTCGTGCTGTTCTAACGGCTTTCGAAGACATAAGATCTTTTGTTTAAAGCGCAGCATGGAGCTGCAAGTCCATAATATTTCATATAGTCATACATACACATTGCACGGTCACTTATATGCGCAAAATGAGGCTTCCTGATTCCGAATTAACTGCCGAATTGTGCGTTAAGCAATTTCTTATGGGTTTATCAACATAGAGGCATAGAAATTTTCAGAAATCTAAACTAACCATGCAGTTGAGCCTAATCAGTGCTAAAAATTTACTCAAGCCTATTGATCAGTGATCGACAATCTTGAATTTGTGGTGTGGCTGTAAGTACTTGCAACNGGAAAACCTAGTTTTTTTCAAAGTCATGCAGTGATTGTAATTGATTACCCAAACATTTGCTTATTTAACTGACAAGAGATTTGGACAGTAGACTCGGCAGTGTAACAGGGGATTCAGTCGAGAAATCACTGCCTCTCACAGCGTCCTCCCACTTTTTTATGTGGCAACTAAACGCCTGCGTTTTTGTTGCCATTTTTTGTGAAGTTCTCAACGGAAAAGAAATACAGCTATGTTGGCTGTAGCCAAGCATGTCTTCGTTTTGATAAAGTATTTTCTTGCTCTTTTTTCGGTACTACATCAGTGGGTATAAGTACATGGCGCTCAGGTAAAAGATAAACAAATTACCCTAATTTTTGTGTCGTTTTTTGCGTAAATGTGCTTTAAAACGATTAAATAAGCGTTGAAGTTGCAATCTGCTATCAGTCTGTCATTTTCTTTCGCAGGTAGTTGTCACTTTATCCAATAAACATGTGCTTACTGCAAAGCTATATTCTTCTCATTTTACCTGTTGCGGACCCTGTTTGTTTGAAAAAAAAGCTGAATATAAATTTGTTCGTTTGTTGATGGAACCCTAAGCTTTGGCCAGAATTGAGCACCGAAAATTCAGTTCAAGTTCAGAAAAGTTTATGTAAAATTGAACCTGTAAAAATTGTAAAACTGAAAAAAAATTGTAAAATTGAAAAAGTTTGTAAAATTGTAAAAATTTGTAAAATATGTAAAATTGTAATATTGAAAAAAAAGTTTATGTAAAATTGAATTACAGTTTTTTGAAAGCTTTTTTAGTGTTGAAACTGTTAAGTCTGTCCCAATTTTATGCTCCAAAATTGGACCAAAAAGCAGATTTTTAATGCTAGCAATTTTTAATTCATATCATTAGCAATTGTCAACTATGTTTTAACGCGGTGTGTTTGGCAAAAAGCCATAGTTGCAGTACAACAGTCAATGCAAACTCTGAAGCAGGGCGTCTCCAGATTTCAAGCTGGGCACAGATTGCGATCTTATCTGTTATTTGCACGAGAAAAACAAGAGCAGTTGGTCATATTTAACAGATTTGTCTGTCTTTTAACTAAGACACGACTTTGTCATCTTATAGTTACTTGGATCATGTATAGGGTGTTTCACAATTGTTGAAACAAAGCGGCAGCTTCTAAAACCTTTATCGATGACCTTATTCATTTTTCTCTTTCCAGATTGTCATAGG
>JGI24159J19872_10001926_pt1 | contig 23948 bp, 14 predicted proteins | sample Ectturendosymbi4_FD_19872 | JGI IMG/M metagenome (IMG submission 19872)
AAGACTCGGATTGTAGCCTAGTTTCCAGTAAAAACTTCAGCGAAATACTACCACCTAACGGTTGGCGCCCAGGGCCAGGCAAAGTGGCCCAAGTTGGCCTAAAAGTCCGCCACTTATGACGTCACTCACAAAAAAACCGCACCCCCCAAGCAAAAACTTTTTTTTCGAGTGCAGACTAGAAGACTTGCCGCGTCTTTTGAGACTTTTACCGGGTCTGTAGAGCAAACCGGACCGGAGAAATTCCCGCGCAAAGCCACGTGCGTTTAGGCGTTTTTTTTCCGAAAATCCCTGAAACCACCCGGGTGCCAAAGTGAAATGTCTTTTAGCCCAAGGTTTGCTCGCGGTCGTTTCAAAGATGGAAACCTTGAAAGGATCCTGTATTCTTTAATGTGCAGGAAGAAAACTGTTAAGCTGGAAGCTGTTGACGGAAGCAATCGAAGTTTTGGAGCATTATCGAGACAGTCGGCTTTGTTTTTGGCGAAGTACCTCGAGTTGGGCATAAATCCTATTCCGAACATGATCACGTCGATTGTTGTAAAGCCCATCTTGCCACCGCTGAAAGGAAGGAACCCTAATGTAGCGCGAAGATTAAAACAGAACATCTGGACAGGTCAGCTGTTCGATAAAACGCGCTTTGCTGGCGACCCTAGTCCAGCCGCGACCAACACACCAAAAGGAAAACAGCTGGGACCGTTGCGAGATGCTCACAGATACGGTGCGAAATCCAAGACTCTGGAAGACTCGAAGACCAGTGATAAAGCAGGTGGTCGAACGCCGAAGCAAACAATACGAAGGAATGATCCAGGGACGATATTTGACCAAGTTGTTAGGTGGAGATCGAAAGTCCGACACTGTGGAAATCCAGTCATGTACCGGAAAACCATTTCTCCCACTTTAGGAGAAATGGCTCTCAGAAGAAAACTCACCGATCGCCTACCAACTCGACAGGTAAGTAGTTAACTGTTTATGTAATCCACATTCGTAGTGGAACAGTTAGTATACAAAATTCCTAGTATTCCAATTCCTACTCATAAACCCAAAAGATCTTAAAGATGCCAGTTGCTAAGTGCAGCTAAAAGACTTTTTTCGTAAAAAAACGTGATTTAAACGCTGCTGAATTGGGTTGGTTGACCGTGATTAATTTTTAAAAATTGGAAAATTTGTATGGAACCCTAGCTCTTCCTCACAAGATTTCCTCACTGTGCACCCGTAACCAAACTCTCATTTCAGTGATACTGCTGCGCTACCCCTTGCCCACCCTCTGGTGTTTGTGACTTCCAAGCCGTCGACGCTGATACGACTTTTAAATAAAGTTATGCGTGTCTTTTCAAGTTGCCGCAGGATGTTTCCACAAGAGCAGCACAGACGAATCAATTCGCAAGTTGTTTTGACAAGAAATCGATCTCACGTAATTTACGCATCCTCAGTCCCGAAAACTGCAAGCAATGCTTGCAAGTGAAATGATGAACAACTAAAGTAAGATTTAGAGAAAGCACACGAACTGTAGTTTCAAACACAAGCTGTGACTAAAGCTGTGGCTGCTCAGTTAAGAACTGCTGCTACTTTTGTTTTGTGTCATGCTGCCCACCGCTACTGGGATTGCGTAGCTAGTTTTATTTGTTCAGCGAAAATAGAGCCTTCAATTCTCATTCAAGTTGGCGACAAGTTTTCCAAACTGTTGCAATTTTTGCCATAATTCATGGAAACCAAGTCGTTAGGAAATATTTTGACATTGTTTTTATCACAAACAACTGCACAACTTGCTGTCATCATTTAAGTTATACTGTTTCGTTACCTCACTTGCTAAAAATTTCAGAACCACTGGAAGCAACTGCCTCTAAGTAACTTGAAACCTCTGGAGCCGTGGGAGAACTGGAGGCAAGAGCCAGCAGTACGTGATTCAGGCGACTCACTACATTTTCAACATCGTGTCAATGCCACTTACAGGCCGAGCGTGAGAAAAATAGGAGCGTTTTACAACGGCACCAACACTCGGAAGCAAAGCGAAGTTGTGCCGCTGGTGGAAGCGACGACTCTTACGACAGACATCCCAAGACCAACGATGCCATCACGCAAACGCAGGCCGGTTTGGCAAAGAATGCGTTAATCTGTTTTCATCGTTGGTCAAACATATTTAACAAAGCAGCCACGGCCATGTCAGTTTGAATAAGCTGCTGTTCAGTGAGTGCGAACATTCCACATTTGCGCAGTTGATCGCAGCAGGAAAACAAAGCACGTCGTCCTAACATGAGTAAAAAAATGAAACTCAGCAGAAAATTTTCTTTACCATCTACGATATGCTTCTTTCATTTTGCGTCATGGAATGCTCGATTATAGAAAATTTTCAAACAGATCACTGCCGTTACTCGTTTCTTGTCGATATTTTATAAAACTATAAATAATGTTTCTTAATGAAAACTAAAGAGTCCTTCAAAAAATGTGCTAAAAGTAACAAAAGGCCTTCTTTTGTTTGCTTTTTTCAATACAAGCTACAACTAAACGCTTTTTTAGCGTGATTTCGAGTGGCTTACATGCTGGGATGAGCTGTATTCGAGAAATTACGGCAGTTGTCTGATTAGAGCAACTTGTTGCAGGCTGTGGAGCCGGAACTCAAATTTCAGGCTCCCGCTCCAGACATCTAAACTTTTTGGCTCCAGCTCCAACATCTAAAAGTTTTTGGCTCCAGCCCCAAAATGATTTGGTCCATTGTAAACTGAAAACCGTTGTATTATTTGTACAACTCGCTTGCCCTACAAACTATGGGCTGTGTAACCGACGATCAAATTATCTGGACCCAGCAACACGTTAAGTTGAAGATAAAATTTATGTACAAGCGCCACTGCGTGCATTGAAGTTGAAAGCAGCGGACTNTAACAGNTACGCACCAGGGCCCAACTCTCAGCCTCAGCTTTTCACTAGGTAGGTAATTTCAATAGTTGTAAGAAGAAACTCATTCTGGTGTCTGCACCATGGATGGTACATCTGAGCAACGCCCGGTATCGTTAGGTTCAACGCAACAATAGCAGCCTCAGACACTCACGGTCGCAATTATCGGATCGATCGAAGGAATCCTCTCATTGACGGCCCCACAACAACTGTTCGAAGAATCACTAACATAAAGGAACAATACAACCAGCAGGACCGCCACGGTTGCTTGAAGGCAAGAAAGGGAAACACTTTTTGGGTCAGCGAAAGTTCAGAAGCGACCTGGCTGCTGCGTTTGCTTATTTAGAACAACACCCCTGGTCTATACTAAGTGTGCGAAAAGAAATTGCATTGCCAAAATAACCCTGACGGTATCAAGCATTTCTGTGTTCATTGTGAGGTTAGGTGAGCCGCGAGCAAGACCGCAACTATCTAATATTTTCGCGGTGGGACATAATCGTTGCAACTTGTTGTTGTACTATTTTCGGGGGTGGCACTGCAAGTTGTTGTACCTAACAACTAAACTGCCCCCTGGTTGCGGGTCTGGGCACGAGTATCAGCGACTAAAAGTTTAAAAACCTCTGCTTTAAGCAATGCCCATGTTGCCTGAAGTTGGCGGATTGCTTCTGAGCTAACAGGCTCAGCCTTCGCATTGGTTGTAGCTCTCTAGCTGCTGGCCAGTTATGGCCAAAAAAGTGCCGGCCATCATAGTGGTCGGCGCGGGTGTTAAAGAGAATGGTTTTAGTTGTTTTTGTTTCTGCTTTGCACATGGGCGAAACTTGTCGCATTGGAGAAGTTGCCACGGACCCTATTTATTAATTTAGCCACATGCTTGAATAGGTTGAGAGCCCCGCAGTAAACCACCGTTTAAATGAGATCAACATGGGTCTACAGGAGAAAGTTGAAATCCTGATCAGGCTTCCGGGTCTCGAAAAACTTCTCTCGTTTCATTCGACCCAGGAAAGAATAGCACTGAGAGATATTGAAAACGTAAAAGGCAGACAGTCTTAAAAAATTAATGTTCGGAAAATACGCTTCAGCCAGCGAACATGTAACATGATTCAATCAAAACTTCGCAAAACTAACCCTTGCAAGAGCATTTATTTGAATTTCGTCAGCAGCGATAAAAAAGAAGTTCTGCTATTGTTCCAGCGCTTTCACGACATTCGCAAACTAAATTAAGAAGCAAACTCAGGGTAAGATTGCAATGGTGTGTCAATGAAACCGATTTGTGAATTTCGACAAAGCATATTGCACAGTACTGAGTTCTTGCGGCTTTGTAACCTCGCACGACAAAACTGATCAGTTTTCCTCCGACCATTGTCGCAGCGCTGCGGACGCAACAAACAAACAAACAAATAAAAATACAGGATTGTGGAGTGCAGCCCACATGATCCAGGACGGCTGCCACTCCATCTTCCATGCAAAAGGGAAAGGAGTGCTCTTTCTGCGCCCGCCTTTGGCCGGGGCTGCGCGAAACCTCTCCTGCAGGGTCATACCATTGCGGCACTCAGCTTCGAGAAACACCTCCTGGTTGGATTGTCTCGGTCACGGGGCTTCCCGAGCCACGACTTCTTCCGTCTTTCCATCGGGGTCGTGGAACGTCAGCGATTCCGTTGCCAAGGAAGGAAAGAAGCATACGGAAAGTTGACCCATCAAACAATGCAATACTGCCGTAAAAGCTGGTTGGCCATTCTCACGTTGCCGCTGCGCTTGTAAATAAGCGAGAGGTTGAACGCAGCTTCGCAACGCAGATCAAGTGTCGATCTGTCCAACGGATGTGACTGCGCCACCTGATAGCCATCCGTTAGGTTGCTGACGACCGGTAAGGAGCAGTCGAGAGCGCGTTGATAGTAGTGAACAGCGAAGTGTTCCAAACCTAACTGATGCAGAGTGCGGCCAATATTGTAAAAGCTTTCCTGTGTTAACTTTCGGGCCTGTAAAAAGACATTGAAATCAAATGAAAAATTTTTAGCATTCTTCCTTCTAAGAACACATTCAAGCAAGTTTTAAAACCATTTAAACATTCAAGTGGATTTTAGCTGAAAGTCTGTTCTTAACTAAAGAAACGTGCCTTTCTTCATCACAAGTTTGTTAATACGATTCCCGTTGAAGGTTTTTCACAAAGGTCTTGTTCATATTTACCAAGAAAAAACATAACCGAAAACCGCTTATTCCGACAAATAAGCCAGACAAGAATCATTTAAAGATCCCATTGCCAACGTGACGTACATGAGTGAAGTTGTCTTTTCGTTTAACAACAATTCAAGAATTTTTCCTTATCGGAAGAAAACAAGAACCTTGTCATCTCGGGTCTGATTTTAAAAAAGCTATTATCGCTAAATCCTCGCCAACAAACACTAACCATGGCACGCATTGGGCGGCATCAACCCAAAGCACATTGCTTGATCAAGCAACCACGTGATCACGAATCTCAAACACAACTCCAATACTTACCTCAGCGTACTTTTGCAAGAAAGCCAGGCCTTGAACAATGAACGAGTGCCTGTGCTTGCTGTACTTCTGCGATGCTATGTGCACGAAGCAAATGCCGATTAACATCATCAGCAGAGGCTCGTCAGGCATCTGAAAAACAAGTCATTTATCGCTTCATCAAACCGAGGTTTCGCAAAGTGCGATGTTACGATGAACAGCTACGCTATGCGAGCACAACTCTCCACACCAACGTGAATCAAACAGATAACAAAAATTCCGTAGACTGCTTCACACGCGAAGTATAATTTTTACAAATCTTAGCATTGCGAATGGCACCAAAATAAAGGATTTCGTTTTTACTGTAGGAGTTACAGCCGAGCAAAACTCTCGCGACAGAAGAAAGAGCTAAACTGTGATATGTATTATGGGACACAAATCAGACAAAATCAGCAACCGTAAGATAATAGTAAGGTGCACATGTCAGTATTTAGAGTATTTCACACAAAGATGTTGCGCTCGTGACATAAGCCCGAGTTCATTTTTGCGTTTGGTAGGCGAGGTTGACTGATACGCTTGTGAAAAAATATCATATTGTAACAGAAACCGTAAGAACGTTCAATGCATGATAAGTGTCTGAAAGCATATTCGGATAACAATTTCATACGGCATGCATTATTTGAACAATTAAATTACCCTTGATTACGTAACTTCGCAACTCGTGCGCTAACAGTAGCGACTGGAAGTTGAAATAAACACGCACGAAAGCCTTTTGGGTTAGTTTAAAGTTCCACCAAGGCGGAGCCACACGAGCTACCAGCGAGCAACCTGAACACAGAAAACCGGCGGATGAATACGATCGAACTTCCAAATGACGCATGTAGCGCGATCAGCGCACACGACATCCATGCTACCTTCCTGTGAGCTCGGATGTATTCCGAAACGGCGCTTTTGTAGGAGCCCGTTGCCAGCCAGTTGTGGGCGGTCATGATTCCGAGTGCGGTGTTGTCGGGAACCTTGAGAGAAAGCGAGACTTCAGGTTACCGGGTAAGCTGAGGGACCGTTGACTAAAGCGAAGAGCCACTAGTTCTTGGGCCAAAAAACGACAAAGCGAAAAAGTATGGCCGGTTAGATCAGGGCCGGATTAAGGCGGGATGCTGCAGTACAGGGTTGCCAGATCTACTTTTTGCTAAGGGGCCAAATCTATTCCAGAAAATAGCCAAAAAGAGCCAAACCCTAACACAACGCGCCAAAAAAAGGGCCAATCATTTTTTCCAATTTTAACAGCAGTTGCAAAGTCATGTCAACTCATATGTAGTAATTTATTAAAAGGGGACGCNCCTCAATCACAAATAGAGCTCAACAGCAAAACAAGTACATGATGAAAGATATTAAGAGAATGACTTAATTTCCATGTGCAGCCATTAATTTTCTGAAATTTGGTCCCAAAAGGGCCAACCTGGCAACCCTGCTGCAGTATTAGCCCGTTCCTACAATAGGCCCAGATGTTATAAGACTCTGCAGTCGGTCCGGGTGCGAATCAGTGTCGGATAAACAATGCTGAGAAATTGGGCCTTTTCTGACAGCATCTGGCCCAATTTCGTCTTAACTCGGCCCTGGGTTAAATCTGCTGATTGACGTAAAAATTCAGCTAAAGATCAAAAATCCAACGTGACACAACCTTAACTGACATTTACACGCGCAATGCATTAGCAGACTAAAGGCTTGTCCGTCAGGATCTCTTTAGCTCCTAACCTCATGGAAACTAACTGACCTGTCTTCACTGATAAAAAATACCTCCTATCACGAGTCGACCAAACATACAATGACATTGATCGGAACAGTAAACTATATCAGCGTAGCGGTGGCCTGGTCTAGAGAGAATTCCTCAAATTTTTTCAGAAGGGTTTTAACAGCTCTGAGCCACAAAGTCAATCAGAGATTCGTTGCAACGTTAGTACTTCGCATGCAGGACCCAGCGACCACAGCATGCCAAAGGCACAGGACTTAAATGCTTTGGATTTATTTTCTCTTTAGTTTGAGATGCTTGGACTTTTTGTTGACCCTGTCGTGAGACAGGCTTCGAGCAAGGAAAGGACAGGCGCAGATCCATTTCCTAGTTCATTTGTGTTTATTCGCAGTCACCCAGACAGTCGTTGAACTGACATCATGTTTATCATATCAATCAGGGTTGATCGATTTAAATAATTTGATTTAAATCATTTAAATCATTTGACAATCATTTGATAAATCATTTGATTTAAATCAAGCAATAAAAATCAAAAAAATCGTGTGGTTTCAGACCTGTATGTGATGTCTATGACACATTTGGTTAGCATTCTAATAGGTTTTCACACAGCCTACACAGTATTAGTGTAGAAGGCAAAGAGTACTTCTTATGATGACACAAGTTAAAACCACTTGAAGTTTTATCCACCACAGCAACTGTGAGCTCACAGATGTGATTTAACTGCAAAGAAGACATGTGGACTGAAATCACTAACCCTTGCAGATTCAGAAGTCATAACCATTAGAATGCGGCAAGTTTGAAAGTGTAGACTGGCATAAAGTGAAAGTTGCATTTTAGGCTGTTGACTGTAAACATAGTTTTAGAACACATTTTTGATTCATGAAGCAGGTATGTTATTATTGTAGCTTTTTAACATTTTATGCATGTATGCCGTGAGTGTCAATGAAATTACTAAACTGTCAATTCTCAGTATTGGCATTTCAATAAAAATTTCATTTCATACACCACTACTGGTATTATGAACTTATTGCAATAAGGGATATTGCAAAAGTGCAAAAAGTTTTAAAGTTCAGCCATTCCTAGTCAGGGTTGATTGATTTAAATCATTTCATTTAAATCAGTGATAAAAATAATAAAAATCATATGCAGTTTTGAAGCTTGCTGTGATTTGTATGACACATTTAGTTGGTATTCTAATCGCTTTCACTTATCATTAAAGAAGGCAGAGGCTTCTTATGACCACACAAGTTATAAAAGCAATTAAAGTTTTATCAATCATGGCAACTGTGAGGTCACAGATTCTACGTCAACTAAGTGCAAAATAATATGTGGACTGAAATCAAAACATTTGCAGACTCAGAAGTCAGAACTGTCAGAATGCCACAAATTTGAAAGTGTAGGCTGGCATAAAGCAAGCCTGTAGCCAGGTTCCAAGGTTTGGAGGGCAAAATAAAAAGGGGGAAGATTTTTGATTTTATTACAGTATATGTTCAAAACAAGCTTTTCTGGGCACAAAAATTAGGGGCACTGCCCCTGAATGTCCCCATGGCTACGGACCTGGAATAAAGTGAAGTTACATCTAATTCCAGCAAATATGTAGGTTGTTGACTGTAGAAATAGTAGTTTTAGAACATACTTTTGATTCAGATTCATAATGACATATATTATAGGTTTTTACCATTTTATGCATGTAAGTTGTACTTTTGCAGAAGCTGAACTAGAGATCAATTTTAACAATATACTTCACACCAAAAGACTGGCAAGCTTGTATTTTTCTACAAGCTTCTTAACATGCCACAAAGTTTATGAGCAGATGGTTTTGAGTGTGGTCATTCCAACAAATATTTCGTTTTACACACTGGTACTTGTTCGTGAAAAATCTGTTTGTAAAATTATGTTAAGGTGTAAAGTTCAGCTTCAAAAGGGCAAGTCTCCGCTGGCTGCTGTGGCTTGTGAAAGCACACAACCCACTCTCAATACAACAGCCCAGCACATTTGTACTAGAATCATTCAAGTTTCGCAGAATACAATCACAGGAAAGGATCCACGATGATCACGTAACAGAAGGTCAAACTACACTTGCAAGAGCGTTCTGCAATATCGTAGCGTATCTAGAGAAGGTCGTAATGTTTTACAAACATTCACGGCACCAGGGAGTTCAGCGCTAATTCACCTGCGTAGATACAACAATGGCAGCTATCTCTGGTAACGACGTAGATGCCGTCACAAACACAAGCAGAGCAGGTTAACGCAAGCCAAGCTGATACGCTGACAGCTGAGTTCACCATCATTCGCTGCTCCTTCAATTTAACCAAGCAGCACAAGGGCAACCTAACTCTAGCACGGCGAACAAAGACTGGACAAGGCGTTGCAAGCGAGGGAACAAGGCGACGGTGCTCCGCTCCCGGCATTCTAGTGAATGCGCTTAATCAACTGATCAAACGCCGTGATTTGAGCGGGTGAGTAATTGTTGGACGGTGACAGTATTGTTGTTATGAAATGATTTGCTTTAAGCGTGATGTATAAATGCGAAGTAAGTTTGAATGAAAGTTCAGATGAATTCTAGTTGCTGTACTAGAAGAAACAAAGCCCAACAAAAAGTTATATTAAAACAAACTCTTTAAAATTAGAAATTCCAAGTGTTAGGTTGCCACCCTCTACACATAAATCAAAAAAATCTGATTTAAATCGAAAAAATCCGATTTTTTTGATTTAAAAAAAATCATGATTTTTATCAACCCTGATATCAATACGTCCGTGCCGAGAATTTTGAGTATGAAATCGTCTTCGAAAAGACATGGCCCCGTTAGATCTAAAAGTACGAGTCAAAACTTGACATATAAGGGTGTTATTCTTCACGCACATCCCGTTCGTGGTGGATCGCACATTCAACGTAACGCGACAGATTCTGCCAAAACTCAGTACAATTTTGTATGATAAGAAAACTAGATCTATTTCAGTGAGAAATTAACTATAGCTGCAACCCATTTCTGTTTTTGCAGTAGATCATTTCAAAAAGGGAGCAGATGGTCACTTCGCTTCCAACGCAATGTCATGGAACGAAAAAGCGGATTCGGCCAAATTGCAAACAGGCGAGATGAAATGCTTGGTCGAACAAATCGTTTGCACGACCACAGATAAACACGTACCTTGACGAGCAACCGAGGACAGAAGCGGTGATGACGTTGGTCCTGCGTACGCGCCGTGATTTGGTTGAACATGTTCCACAGCTGAGGGGTGTTGGGCTGCCGCAGAAGCCACAGTCTGAAAAAAGTGCTTTGTCGCCTGACAAGTCTGTTTTCCTTTGCATGTGACCCAGCTTCGCTCAGATACGCATCATTGTTGAGCTGAGGGCCGGTTTTCTCTTTCTCTCTCTTGTCCATGCAACAAGCGGCTTGATTGGGCGCCTCGGAGGAGTGTTTCTCCTGGCAGGCCTGACGCTATTGGGACCGGGTCAATTGGGGTCATACTACAAACTGCTGCAAACCACCGCCCGCTTGTTTTGATGCACCAAGTACTATTGTGATATTGTGAAGTACTAAATTAACCGAAACATGAAAATGCGGCTCTCGATAGCAAATGTGTGGAAAATGCAAATTCAGTTACAGGAAAAACGTTGCATTTTATGACATTTTGTACTTGTAACTTTATTACCGACCGGTCGATCGCGAGTTGTCAAGAAATTTTCTAGTCGATCTTAGTCGAAGACAAGTTGGCCACCCCTGCTCTATGTCGTAACACGGACAGACCTGACGCAACAATCTTGATTTAGACACAAATCATTCGTGGCTCAAATAGTGGCAATGTACCTCTCACGCTTGATTGGTTGATGAACATAAGAGTCTGCACGTCTGCACACAGAGCGTGCCATGCTGGGACTTTGGCTGCAGGAGTTGGCTTGCTATTTTGCTTCTAAAGTAAAACCTGTCTGGGGCCAATGAAATTCAGCCAAATTAAGACAAAAAACTGTGTCTGCTTGCTGTCGGACACAACTGATGAAATAAGGACAATTTATCGTTTTTTGTCGGAATTTTCGGCCACTAGGCAATATATGCAGAATATTCCTTAGCCCCAATTCCTCTAGCGTCATGAAAACCTTACACCTCATTCTGAAAACGATTGACGCGACTTACTTTTGCGCTTAACCGATGAAAATCATTTGGACATGTTGCCAAAGACCTCCAAAACTGGAGGGGCAATTATCTTTAAGCGTTCCATAAACGCCACGCGTTTAAGAATTTTTCAATTCATCTATTCCAATTTACACGCTAACAAGGGCCACGCCAACAAGCAACGTCGACGATCATTATCGGTCTCGCCCAACGTACCTTATGTACGTATAAGACCTCTGATAGCAGCCACCCACAATGCAGGCTGAAAATGTCAAGCACTCCAACCGATTCCTCGACTCCAGCTGGTCGTACCATCCACTGTAGCACTGCGCGCCCTCCCCCAGGTTCACTGCGTCTCTGAAACGTCGACACTGGACAAGTCGCGCCATTACCTCCTGCATGACGGGAACAAAGTGTGAACTGACAGCACGGCGATCCGGGCGAGAACGATTAAAGTGGCGACAAAGACTGACGTTACTGTGGTCGAGTGCCAAGGTTACTCCTTTGCAAGGTGAGTTGGTCGACACGCAATCAACGGCAACATGTTACTCGGAATAATTCGCCACTGTACATAACATTTCTTGCGTTCGCAAAGCGATTTTATAAGCGACTACAAGTTACTTCACAAACTGAGCGAAGAAGTGGTCCCATCCACCACCATTTCAAATATTACATTGCCGCAAGAATTGACCTTTAGCACATCCAACTTAAATAGCATACGTGGTAATCAACATTAAACCCGGCGAAATTGGACTCAACAAAATTGGGCTGCCGTTGGTGAAATAGTTCTAATGCCGTTTGGTAAAAAAGGAATGGATCAAATCAGTATTACTGGCACGATTACGGCAAACTGGCAATTTCTGTCAAAAAAAAGCTTAAAGACAAAGTACCAGTCACCGCGCAATTGATTGTGGCTACCACAGAATACAAGCACGCGGATGATTTCAGTCGAAAATGGTTGGGTTTGGTGATCGTCACCACTATCTTACGTCGACGAGATCCAACCACTGATCTTTCCAGAGCAGAGAACAGTCGCCATCACTTTGCACTTCGGTGTATGTGCGCTCGTACTTGAAGGCGCGAGCGGAGGTCTTCTTGATTAACATCACTTCGCCTGAATCACCAACAACTTAAGTGAATGCGCCGGTCGCACGGAGCGGTGTGGGGTTGAGAAGTTCGGCGCAAACCTAAACCGATCGCTACGCCGTGAAAAGTTCAAAAATACTTTTCATGCACGAAAATTAATTGTTTCTTAGGTCCTCCTTCCGAAAGTTCACAAATTTTACCAGATTTTTTTCAAATCCCAGCTATCTGAGACGTCGATTGGTCTTCCTGTGCTTCAAACTCGTCGATTAACAGTTTAAAGCCCTACGTCTACGATTCCGATTAACAGAGGAAAAGCGCGACGAGTCTCATCAGTTTAACGCATGATCCGCCATCAGCCTCACAAGCCGAGGACTGGTTTGGAAAAACTCCTCCCCGTCGCGACAAGAACACCGCAACACTCCATATCATCGCTGGTGCGAAGACCCTATCACGACAGACAGCACTTAAACGAAAGTATGAACACGCTACGACGAGGAAACGCCCTGGTAGGTGCGCCGCGGTTCTGTCAACCGAGGCCAACAAACACGTGCCACATACAGTGTTCCCTTATAACGCTTGAAGAAGCTGGCACTGCACGGTTGAGCGGTCACCACCAATCAGCGTTACTACAACTCACCGCTCAAAGGATTCGAAGACGACTTTGTACGCTTGACGAGCATAAGCTGCAACAGCAGAGAATTTTTGAGCTTATTTATCACAACACAATGAAAACGCAAAATTAACTTAATCAACAATAAAACAGAGTAGAACCAGGAAGTCTTGTGAAGTCGCGTAGATAACAATAACACAACAACGAATGATTTGAATAAAGCGTATTTTACGAGTAGCACCCGCAACAGTTCGAATGTTTACTTCACGAAGATTAAATTTCGCTTGGATAAATAAAGCATTAGGGGTGTTCTTCTGAGGTCAGCCGTAGTTTCTGCAGGACCTTACCTTCGCATCAAAAAATGCGTTTTTCAAGCGATTGGCGAGGATCATCAAAGCCACGTCGCAGGCCAAGGCTGTTTTCTTTGGTCTGCGAGAGAAATACACAGAAGATAATACTTACCTTATCATGCCGCCTGTAAACTTATAAGATATTAAGAAGCAGCCACCTAAACAGCTTTCATAGCAATTTAATAAAACGCGCTTAACTTTTATTTTGCGCAGCGTATCTTAAACGAATGTAGCATGAAATACTCTTTAATGCGTTCGTGCATGTTGAAGCGCAGGTACAGTCGAAAGGCCACGAGCGACAGCCTCAATCGACACTGACTATAAAGTGAGATAAATTTGTCAGGGGCCATCGTTGCTCGTGACTTTAGAACACGCTTTCTCGCGAAATAAAAACCCTACTGCACAACAGCTGCGCAAAAAGTTCTTTAAAAATTACCCTAACTAACGACAGTTGAGTATTGCGCAGCTAGGGTAAATATTGACAGTAGTCACGGTCTCTTCCACGCTGATACTAAAATAAGATGAATTGTCTTCTTCTTCACGCATTTCGAAAATGGCAATTTTTTTCTAAGTAACAAGGAAAACATCACGCGAGCCATGTTGATTGCAAGAAGGAAACACGGTTCGTTGCGTAACTTGAACTTGGCTTCTAACGTACTTTTTCTGAGCCCAGGCTTTCAAAACGGCGTAGCGCTCCAGGTGGAGACGTAACCTTTCCTTCGGATCGGTTTCGTAGCCTTCGGCTTCGTCTAGTGCCTGACAATAACAAGAAAAAAAAGCTTGACTGATGTACAAGAATCAAACGATGTCCAGCTCAGACAAAGCGCCATCACTGTACTATGTACGAAAAACAATATACGCTGCTACTGAACACGCGCCTGCTATGTAACAGATTTTCAGTCGACATGAGATGACACTTGTACATCATTTACTAGCACCATATCGTTTGCTTTACGAAAGAACGTATTATAACTGTTTTATTTGCACATTGTACCTTTGCACCCTTCTATTTGCTGATGATGCCCATAGGACATTAAACGCCATTTTGCTAACCTGTCGTGACTTCACATCGCCTATACTTTCACAAAATTTTCAGCAATTTTTGACTTTAAGGAAATATTGCTATAATGCAGTTGCTCAGAAAATATCGAACGTACTATAATGCCGATGACAGCAACAATCACGGCAAACTACAGCAACGTTTTGCACAACCATAACTCGCGCTCGGAATTTCGAGACCATAATCAAACACCCGGTTTCTCATAATGTTAGTACTTCGACGAACTCATAGTAGGAGAAACACATTTCATAGAAGGAAATGTAGTTTGTCAAACTTCTATAGACCAAACAAATCAATGCCAGACAGACAATCGATGTTCTACGCAGGTAACGCCACACTTTAGCATCGAAATAAAACTACTGCTTGGAAATGTTTTCATCCTAAAAAAAAGAAAAAACTTTGCTGAACGGAATACCCGATCGAAGACTTTGATTCGACCGACCGAAAAAACCCACGAACTTGTCTCGACTCAATTGTTAATGCGGCTTCCAAACTCCATTCATGCGCCAAACCCGACAAGTGCAGAGCTCACCTCAATGGCTGTTTTGCACCTTCCACTGGCTCTCAGCAGCTCCGAGTAGAGAACGTACGTGTGCACGTGACCGGGCGCGAGCTCGATGCAGCGCTGGTAGCTGCGCAGCGCTTTCTCGACCTCCGCGCACGCGCGACAGCACTCGGCGTGACGCAACCAGACGGCGGCCATGGTGGAAAACTGGGGTGAGGCGATGAGCAGATCGAGGATGCCCAGCGCTTTGTGCTGCTCTCCGGTTTCCATCAACGCTTCGGCCAGATCGAACTGCAAGTCCCCTGTCAATTCAACGGTTGCCATCGGCAACAGGCGTAAACAGATACACAAACAGCCAGATATCGCTGTACGCTTGCGAAGTGAACTTGAGACAGTTCTGACGGAAGGGTAAGTTGAAATAGGTTTAAAAATATGCCGCCTGTAAAGCAGAGGTTTGGGAAATCCCTTGAGCTTTTTGGATCAGATTTTGAGATTTCTTACGAGGATGGAACTCGATGCTTCAAACGGAAAAGAACTGAAAATGTGAGTCGAAATGAAACGAGTTCGAATCGCCACTGCGCACGTCGTTGATCAAACAGAAGTATATTTCGTCTTGCACCGCACAGCGTTTCACGACAGGCACGAAATACATCAACTGTGTTTTCGACAGAAGCCAACTGGCGCGCGCCCGAACTATTGATTAGCCCGTGGCCTGGTGGTAAGTGCGTCCGCTTTGGTGCTGGTAGGTCTGGAGTTCGACTCTCGGCCGTGCCTTACCAAGACCTTGCAAATTGGTACTGTAGCCTTCTTTCCAGGCGCACGGTGTGCGGAAGAACATAAAACAAACGGAGTCAAACAATACCAGAGACCTTGTACAAACTCAGTCGTGGCGCTACAAGACCATTGTAGTTATAAAGCGCCATCGAAAACACCATATGAAATCAAAAAAGCTATAGATCAGCACTACTCACCTATGCTATCCGGATCGTGCAAGCATATGTCCTTTATCAGGTTGGCGGCTGCGACGGAGCGATTGAGACGAATCGAAGCGATCGCGACCTTGCCTTTCAAATCGATCGCCAGTGACGTGGGCAGGACTACGCCCGACAGTTTGCTGTAATCTGTTCAAGGTGGGGCTGATATAATTTCTACACGACGAACTGGTCAGTGCGAGATGCACGTCGAAAACTGTTCGGCCTTTATGGATTGTTACCTGGATTCGTCGACTCTTCGGCCTCGTCTTCGAATTCGAGCACTGCTCCAGAGTGTTGCTTCAATGTCTGTACGATTGCAAAGTATTGCTTAAGCGGAGAATATGTTGATTACAAGCACCGAGTTTCAAGGTTTTTTATTTAGACCTTTAATTTTATTTGTTTTTTTTTTACCCGACGTGCGTCACGTTGTAACTTGCGTCGACTTTAGCGACCTGATCTTTATTCATACAATTTTGAAGTGAATGGCCGGAGCCAATTTTGAAGTGAATGGCCTGGGAACGAACGAGCTCATACCGCCACCGACAACGGGCTTAAGCTCACTTGCAGGACATCGCCGTAGCGCTTGGAGAGGATCATCAGTTCGCAAAGCATGTTGGCGTCTTCGTCTTCAAAGACAGCAGCGTGATGCTTCATTGCTTCCTGGAGCAGTTCGATCGCGCCGGTGTTCTCTGCTTTGCTGTGCAGGTATCTAAAGACATAAAAAGCAACCTTTCGCCGTTGCGTTCCNCACTGACCACGACGGAATAAAACCAATTACATCCCGCAACGACACAGGACACAGGTAAGTTCCACAGGCGGCGATAGCTCAGTGGTAGAGTGTCCGCCTCTCAAACGCAAAAGTTGGGTGTTCGATCCACGGCTAATCACCGTAACGCTCCTTGGGCAAGAGCGTTCACCTCAGCCGCCTGGGCAAGAATCAGGTTTCAGGCTTCGGCTGCCGCACCCATCCCCCCAAAACACACACATATACATATACAAAAGTTCCACAAAAAGATCTTATGCGTCTTAATCCAGTGGAATTGCCGCTTGTGGTAAGTTTGACCATGCGATAAACTGATGTGGAGGCAAAATCGCAGTAAACGGTTGCGTGGTGCAATACGCAAATCTGTCGGTGTTGTTACGTATAAAGTTAAGTATTATGTAAATAGCCAGGCATTTCGCATGTTACATCATAGTTTATCAATTCACGAGTGCAATACAGAATTACGGACTGTGGAAGAGCAACTTACATATCTACCTACAGCCAATATCAGTAGAGTATTCCTTGAACCAGACAAGAAAATGTGAGCAATTTGTGACGCATGAAAAGGAATAACTCAAGCGGAAAAGTGGGTTTAATTCTCTTGCTTTGCGTTCCCTACAAATAAACATATTTTTTCCATTGCACTTTTAGCACGATGCACTGACCTATCTTTGACTTTTAACAGCCTTTTAAATATTGCATTATCACATATGTATTGAAAAGTATACGAAAATCTGTTCCCATGTGTGAATCACTGCATCGACTGAAAACGCATTTCCCATACTTGCGATTACAGGCCTCATTCACAAACTGTTAAGTTTTTGTGACACGCGTTGCAAACCTACACTAAACCACAACTGTTGTGGCACAATCACATCTCATGTTATCAGTGAAATTTTCAAAAATACGCAAAAAATATTATCATATTGTGTGGCGAAGGTATGCCAATTCTTCGACCTGCATAAATTTGCATGTATCTCATCTTGTAAATATCATAACTCCATTTAACATATAAAAGTTTTGCGCATATACGAACTCATACCATGAGGTAATAAAGCTTTATACTCAAACAGACATTAAATACTTTTATTAACCAACTGCCCTCCTAACTCCAAGTAGCTTCTGCTTGGAAAGAACTGCTACCCAAATCCCTCCCGGTCTCTCTCAGTCTCCCAGTACAACATTTAACTCAATGCTAGGTTTTACTTTGCTTCCTCACAAGAACGCACAGCGGTGATTTGTAACAGTGCCAGCTTGCTAGCACCATCCATCTGTGTGCTGTTTACTTTCTGTAACTCGCTGTGTGTGTATGTGCGTGTGCGTGAGTGGGTGGCTGTGTGTGTGTGAAATATTAAAAATTACACATATTGCAACTATTAAATTATCAGCATTTTGTTGTAATCATTAAAATCAGGAAACAGCGCGCGCTTGTTTTTTCTGAAAAGATGTACTTTAGTTTCAAACCGTATAGCGACTGGACAAGCGTTGCATGCACACTGCAGTAAAAAAATAAACAAAAAGAAGTCGACGAAAACCTTAACACGTGGACTTACTTGGCAGTTTCGCGCACAAGCTTGATCGCCTGCTCGCCTTCATTTGCTGGCATATAGGATACGGCAGTTTTGTACACACAGGCGGCTCTGTAGTAGTTGCCGAGGCTTTTGTGCAGTTCGGCGCTCTCGATCGCCAGGTTCGTGTCCGTGGGCCTCACCTTCAATGCTAAAGTTTTTTTTCATTTTTAATGTTATGTTACGAGACCGTTCAGTTTGCGCATCATTATCAAGATACTCTGACGGTCAACGACTCTTACTGTGTCACGAACAGAAAACAACGCAGAATCGACAGCAGCTATGCTTTGATTATATCCCACGAGAACAAGGCGCACCATTATTTTGGCTTAAATGACACAAAATGAAGTCGATGTTAGGTCCATCTCCAAAGTATGACATCATAGCAAGCATTTACTCCTTTTAGCATCATAGCATTTACTCCTTTTCAATATTCACAGATCCGATTTTCCTCTAGGGTGGGTCGCGTGAGCAGCACTATGAAAATGCATGCTTAAGCTTTCACCAGCTTTCTCAGTAATAGTGCATGGACAACTGCAGTGGTGTAACGGGGCTACACCGGAGGAACATAATACTGACTTGGACAAAAGTTTAGCAGACGGCAAAATCAGCAGTCGGCTAGACAAACGAGCTACAGTAAAGTTGATTTACGCGACAAAACATCGCTAGCGATAAAGACCGGAGACGATTTCTACCGCACCTTTGTTGAAACAGTTCAAAGCTTTCGGCACATCTTCCTGTTCAAGGCACAGTCGAGCCAAGTGCACCCACTGGTCGGCGTCGGTCGCGGTGAGGTGCGCTGCCAGCAAACTGTACTGCAAGTACTTTCTGGCGTCGCCACGCTCCTCGTAGATCATTGCCAGCGTTTCGAAGGGCTCGGCGGCGTAAGGGGCTGTCAGGACAAATAATATAGTTGTCTCAAAACTTAAAGACGATCGTAGTCAAGCCGCTTCGTCACTCGAGCTAATTGTTACAGTACAATGAACAGCTGTCAAATCTAACCGTTGCTCAAACAGCTATTGTGGCTTTCTTCCAAGAAATACGTTTAGCCATACATATTTGCAACTCGTGTGTTTAATCATATAGATTTGCATTGGATTTTCGGTGCTCTGCTTCAAAACCAACTATGACACTGGTTTTAAGCTACACTATTTTTCGAAAGTGCTTAAAAATCTTGGCGCTAGGCGAACAATCGGCAATCAGTCTTGAAACGAACAGAATTTATATTTACGTCAGGCAAAAATACAATCTCATTTCCACTTAAACTGTTTTTTTCCACGAGAAATTTCCCTCTGCAATTCAACATAATAGGAATAACAATAGCAAAAAGAACGAAGAAGTCGAAAACCCTTACCAAGCCTAATAACTTCCCTGCACATTTTAATTGCGTCGCCTCGTTCTCCTCGAGCGTATCGAAGATTTGCTTCCCCCATCAGACCCCGGAGTTCTCGTGGAAGTTTGGTCGACTTCCCCTGCGGTACCCCGGATGGACGATAAACTTGTCGTACTATATGTACGCCAGACCAATTTTATTTCCTTTAGGCCTTTCAGAAAAAGTTGAGAAAAAGCAACGGAGGACACCGATTTTAAACTGAGCTTACTTTAGTCGATATTTTGGTCTTTTCCTGCAAGACATCCTGTTCTATGTTCAACTCTTGACGAATGGCTTTCACGCTTTTCTGGTCATCTTCATCGTCGCTGCCTGACAAAATAGGAAAACTATGTATATAAGCCCAGTGCCGATGAAATTGTAGCCACAAGCCAGCGTAGCGAATTAGAAAAAAAGCTTTGTCACGCAACAAACCATACCCTCCATAACGACACAAATCACAAGTCCGTAAAAAATTCATTCACATTGCTTATCTGGTGGTTTTGCACCGGCTTCAGAGTCATCAGATCGATACTTGTAAAGTGCTCTGTCGGCCATTGTCACGTTATGTATATAATTCGTTCTGCTCGTCATTGGCCGGGATCAGGCATCATTCAAACCTTGCGGTCCGCAGCCAATTGTTAAACATTTTCATTCATTCACCTGATCGATCATTATCACCAAGGTAAGCAATCAAAAGAACAAATAAAACTTGCAAGATATAAAAACTAGTTTCTCCTCTCACACCTGTCTCATTGACATTTCTTGTCGCTCCCCCAGCAACGTTGCTAGGATTTATTATGATTTGAAACTGTCGGGAAGTCTCTGGTTGGTTGGGCGCGCTGCTGCTTGGAACAACATCGTTTGTTAGAGGTGTTGTNCTGCCGGGGTCACCAATCCGCATGNACTCCAGGGAAGATACAGTAGNGGATGGCTCTTCGACAACTGTTAGCTCGNCCAACTGTGACTTCTTGTCTNAGAAGCGACAAAGTTTATGGCAAGTGGTAAAAAANCTGAAAGAAGTCAATTTGGAAAGTCTCATAACTAACGCAGGGNAAGTACCCTTCACGCAACACTACAATGNCATTGCATGAAAGCACTTGGCTTTGGCCTGCCCAGTAACAAATTACAAGTGCAACAGCACTGGANAAGACGCAGTAAATACTTTTAGTTTTAAAAGCAAGGCGCTTTATGTCTCTTCTGTTGCAAAGGATAGCCCTCAGATATATGGCATGACTTGCAGATGTAAGGAAAATTTATATAACTTTCATCCATTTGCAAGCTTGCAATGGCTCCTGTCATGTTTTTGTTTCACAATATTTTACACATTTTACCTGTATAACTAATGTTTAATTGTTAAAACCACGTGAACCTGCAGTCAGTGCACCGAAAAACCTTGCGATTATCGAGTCGAAGTGTCCTAGCAGAATGAAACATTTCAGTAATAGTTTTGTGATACAAGAGCAAAAAAAACGTATATAACAGTCAACCGGTCCTGAAGACTAGGTCAGTGTTTTAGTTGCTTTTATACAGTATGCTAAGCGCCATGCTACAAGCCACACAAGCAAACAGAAACGCATGCTGACAAATCGTAGACGACAAGATAGATAAAGTGAATACATATTTTCTAAAAATTAATTAGGATGTATCAGGTAAATTCCTCGGTTATTTGTTCAGTTTGCATTAACAAAAATGCTCGGTATTGTTTGCTGAATACATTACAAGATTTATCATTGAAGGGTTGCTCCAAGCTGGGCCAAAGATCAGCCCCTCGATGAAAAATTGTCTTTTTTTACCTGCATTTGTTGAAACTTGTTGTATAAACGAAAACAGTTTTGATTAGTTGCGTATCTTGTATTTTCGCAATGAAAATGAACATTGGCCGTTTTGTGAAACAAGTCTTTAAATGACGTTGGAAACAATCCACTTGTGAAATTTATGGATCAGTTTATATTAGGATACTTTGGCCTGCGGGCCAAAAGTATCCCAAAAGCTGACGTTTTGTGGCCCATGGTAAGGAGCAGATTTTAAATGAAGTGCCAATCTTCTGCGTGCGGCCAGCGAGTTGTCTAACCCGCAGAGCTTGACACATGCAGCTGTGACTCATGGACCAATCTGGTTATGTGCATTTGGCCCGGCAGTGCTGCATGGTTGCACACCTCTGGCTTAAATGATTCAAATCGATATAGATCGTTAAGTTTCCGAAAATTGAAAGATTTATACAGGAGCGTAATATGACATCTGAAACTATTATATGTAATACGTCGTTCGTTATTGTTACAATACCTCTAATGGTTGCAAAATGGAATTACTAACTGTACCCCATGAAACAATGCAATATTTTAAATGCCAGTGCACAAGACTAAAATATAACATTTTTAATACGTCAATTGATACCAAATTTGACATTTTATAGAGCACCTAAGGGACACCTAAGACGCCCTTAACTAGTTTTGATTTTATCGATTGCACGTGAGACGACCAACGTAACGAGCTGTCAATCAAAAGTATTTCGCACACGTCGCTCGATGAAAGTAGCCGTCATTAATTTTTTATTTGGAATGAACAAGTTTAAGATAGGTTGCTATTATTTTCAAAGATTTTGTGAGCATAAATGTTGATTTGGACTAATTTAAGACAATTTAATCAAACGCAGCCATTGCCCTAGTTTGAGTACGGTAGTTCCATATTCACCCTATGCTGCAAATGGTCAAGATTTTCATGAGATAGTAGTACAGTATAAATGCAGATGATTTAGGCAAATCATTAACTGTACATGATAAATAAAAGCGGTCCCATGACATATCCATGCGGCACTCCATTTGAAATATTGACTAATCTGGATTGCACGATTTCTATTTTCGTAGATTTTTTGCGATTGTATAAGTAGCTACGAAATAGTTGTGAGGGAATTCCTCTAATACCAAAGTTATGACAAAATTTATCAAAAAATATTAACTAACCTGGATTGCACGTTTTCTATTTTTACAAATTTCTTGTGATTGGACAAGTAGCTACGAAACAGTTGTAACGGAATTCCTCCAATAACAAAGTTATGATAACATTTATCAAATGGAATGTTATGATTAACGGTATCAAATGCGTTTGACAAATCAAGAAATATGAAGCAAGAATATAATCCATTAAAAGTATAACCGATTAGAGCAAATAATCTCAACAGCATACACAGTTGAAGATTTATGCCTAAAACCATATTGATATTTGGATAATAAAACTTAAATTCTTGTGGAATAGAACACTCTGTAATATAGAATCCTTTCGAAAAATTTCATTGAACTGCAGTAACATAGATATTGGTCAATAATTAGTGTAAAAATTTTTGTCGCCAGATTTATACATATGCATAACCTGGGTCATTTTTAGAAGACCAGGATAAGAACCGTCGTTAATACACTTTATAAAAATGCACGAAAGAATTGGTGGTAGGACTAACTCAGACAACTTGATGACCTAATAATGTTAGCTGCTACATAATTTTCATTTATACCTTTACCAATAGAGATTCTCTATTAAATGTAGAACACTACTTACTCAGACATTTCATGCAGATAGAAAGATGAACATAAGCTAGTAGTATGCCCAAGTATACCATGTGGATCAGGAATTTTTTCAGCCATTCCAGAACCCTATTTGATTCATTTGCAATGTTCAAAGGTTTACGTAATTAACTTTCCCTGGCTATTCATTATACTTTCTGGAACTTTTTTGTTTTGGTTTCAGAGCTTATTGCAAGTCCAAGGCTACCATAATTTTTTTGAATTGTTTCATTAAGACTGATTATTCCCTCACAGTAATTGTATTTAGCAGTCTTTATTGTCCTATTAAGACAATTTCTAAATTCTTTATAAACAGTGTGGGGCACTTTATGAAACACTGTATTTTTTCTGTATCATGTTGTAAATATCAGCTGCCATCCATTGCTTTTCAGATATTTGTTGTTGTGTTTGTGAAGGATTAAGCAAAGGGACATGGTCCTCCAACACTGCATGAAACATTTCATAGAGCAACTCAAACTGCAAATTGACAGAAGCTGATAATAATTTAATTTGGAATTTAAATGAGATGTCTGCATGTGACACCATAGCATATTTTTATTATCAATTCTTTTCTCTATCCATAGAGTTTCACAATCATAACTTTTTATTTCTAAATTACATAATCTATGCAGTCTTTGACATATAAACTAACACCTCCAGTAACAATATGCATAAATTTATAACCCCACATACTAACGTTATATAAAATTGGTGCAGTGTACCTGATTCTTGATTCAGTAATCTACTATATCAGGACCAAACCTAAACTTTGTGATGAAATTTTGTAGGTTACATAAATTTTTAGACAAACTTGCAATATTAACAAGAACAATACAAAGACTATCCTTGCAATGCTGTTTAATAGAGGCAATTATATCTGATGAGT
>JGI24159J19872_10001928_pt1 | contig 23939 bp, 17 predicted proteins | sample Ectturendosymbi4_FD_19872 | JGI IMG/M metagenome (IMG submission 19872)
CTAGCGCAATCGACGGAGGAGCTAGGGCGTTGGTAAGGCAACCGAAAACTGCTGTTTTAGGCTGAAATCAAAGTACGAACATATCGTACCCCGGTTCTCAAAGTGTTAATTGTTAATACTAAAATAATTAAAGGTAAATTGAGCAACATCTTTTTGTCAGAAGTGTGCATCAAACTGGTAGCTCTTTGCATTAGTAGGCATGCAAGAAGCAGCTCTCAGCTTTAAGAAGGTTGATGATCCCTGCTATAGATGCCGAACTGGCAGGGCATGCAGATAAACTTGACGTGAAACTGCAGAGTTTGTGTGGAAATGGTTTTTGTTTGCCATGCGCATTCTTGCCAAACCTTACCACTTTGCAGTGAATTGTCCAAAAATTTGCGAAAACAAAGATGGGGTAAAATGCTTTACCCTTAAATTAGAATGGCATAATAGGTATAACAAGTTATTATTGTGTAATTGTGAAAATTATGACATTGCATGATGCAAAAAAACAATTAGGAATAAGGTTTTTCCATTTTCCTTAAAAATAGAACGAAATCTTGTTTGTTTGTGAAAATCCTGAAAAAAACGGGTTTTGTGAAAAAAAACAGGTAGGTTGGTTTAAAAAAAAACAACGAATTTTTCTCAACCCTGGTGTAAACTGTTTTAATACTTAGAAGAAATGTGGTTTAAAAGTTAGTATAAACATACTTTGATACTTAAATGTGTTTCTCTTGTTACCTGCTTTCCTTCGTCTTATGAGTCTAAACAGTAGATCGACAATCTCCCAGGTGAAGATGGAATCCGTCTTATAAGCAAATAAATACGGTAGTCAAAAGCAAGCAGAAAAATGGCTGAAGTGTGGGAAACATTCCACGACTAATACGGGCAATTATTATGTCACACACGCAGTGTGCATGTTTAAGAAAATATGCAATGCATGGGCCGCAACAATTTCAAATTTACGTTTCAACTGATGACCGTTGGTTTGCTAAACATAAAGGATTTCAGAATTTGAAATACTGTATCTGGAGCAAGGGATTTTTAGAACATCTAGAAGTATTTTTATACCCCACAGTTCATGAAATTTCGTTGTTCGGTTTGTTGTCAAGCTACAGATGCCAATGGTGTCAGATAGCACGCATGTGGAGCGATGTGATTGTTTTGTAATAATTTTATACAACGTTAGAAGGAAAATGCTGTTGCCTGTTCTAAAACACTCTCATTAGAAACCTGCAGCGGCAGCGTGTAATACTTGATCAGCGTTACTGCTGAGTACCTACAGCACAAGGGGGCCTGAAATGACAGTGAAGCTTTGTACTGCTGATGTAGTGCAATACATTAAGGTTTTCCAAATGCCTGTGTGTTAACCGTGATTGCGTCTTGGTGGTAGTTAATTATGCACTGGAAAAAGATTTTTAGAAGAAGCTGACATGACAAGTTATACAACGATTTTTCAAGCCATTTGTGCAAGCAAAGGCAACTGCTCATTCGCAGTTTTCCTTCAGGCACTTTTCTAGCTGATATGTTTACAAAACAACTACAACTGATTTCAAAACATGCAGGAAACAATGCACTCAACGACTTCCAAATGTGTGTAGTCAGCTAAGTAACTGCAGAAATCACATCGCATGTTGGTTTCTCAAAAAAGCTTATGTTGTGAACTTCAAAATATCAGTGTATGCACAATAGTGCTAAGCTTTCACTTCCTCACGTGGTGAAAAAGAAAACGCAGGGAGTGGACTGAAAAAATGTCTGTGTTTGCATGCTTAGTGCTGTTGCCATGCAGTGCAAGGGAAAAACGCATGTGAATGGAGTGAAAAAATGTCTGTGCATGCACAGTAGTGCTCTTGTTTTAACGCCGTGCAAGAGAAAAAAGCATGTAAAAGGACTGAAAAATGTCTTTTTGTACACATTAACTTTCATGTGGTGGAACCACGTACACTGCCCATGTTGTGGAAGATCTAAACCGAATCCAATCACCTGGTTTAAATTAGCATTTTGGATTCGGATAGTTTAGGATCCAAATCCATCTGGATTTGGTATTCCTAAATGCCCACCCCTACCAACCTCTATACAAAACATGATGTGACATCACTAATTATTTTGTGAGCATGTGCTTTATTTTCAACTGTTTCAATAGCTGCTTGTTTAAATACATCGTTCTGCTTTGTAGACACCAGGACTTCAATAAGCCGCTTTTACTGGCAGTAAAACCAGTAGAGCTTGATTAAAGTATTGTTTATCTACTTGTTTGGTTTGCTGCATCATCAGTAGATATACAGTTATCATAATGATGAATCCATGCTGCATGGATTTCACAACAAAGTCAGGCTTATATTCGCATGGTTGAGGAACCAAATTATTTTCACAGGCAACTACCTAACTAGTTTAAGCAATCAAACAATAGTTACAGTAGTTTATGCATGCAAGTATGTGCAAGACAGACTTATATACTTAAATGTGCAAATCAGTTTTTTTTCGGTCATTTTTTGGTCATAAACTGAAATGATTTTGAAATGACCCAAAAAATTTAGATCATTTCAGTCAGAATGTATGAAAATAGAGGCTAAAAACACTGTTGCATAGTGAGTTTTAATACAACTGTATAATACAACAAATGACCGAAATGTATCAGTTACCAAAATGTCTCAGCAAAATATGACTTAAATGTCTTGGCGGAAAAAAACAGGTGTATATTAGAGTACAAATGACTCTGGTTAATTTTCATATCGGTTAAACGCATGAACTGTGTGCATAGGATTCTGAAATCCCAAACCAAAAGCATTCATACATGAAGAAAATAGTCTGGCTAATTGCATAAATCAGATGGTCGCACATAAAGTGTTGTTTTCATTTATAGATTTGCATCACATATTTCCCTTCAAAGAAGTATTAAGTGCAATTCACAGAACAAATCTGTGGAGCCATTAATCTCCAGCAACTGTCCCTGTGGGACTAGCTAAAAAACTATGCATCCCTCTGCCCACTTTGTGTTAAGTCACTGCCATCTAGCTTGTAACTACACTTTTATACTGTGGTTTTGTTGCTCTGTATTTGGCGTCAGATAGTTTTTCAGTTTTAGTGAGAGCAATATATGAGAAGGATCTATTTTCCAGTTGGTATTTGTTGTAGCTTGTGTTTGTATTTATTAAATTTAGTTTTGAGTTTGCTTGCTTTATTCCATCAGTGTTTCACTTGTAAGCAATTGCTTGCAAATTTCAGGACTTAGGATGTTTATATTTATGTGAAATGAATTTCCCATTTTAGAAAATTGCTGATTGATTCGACTGTGCAACCTTTGTGGAGACTAATTTCTTGAACAAAAATATGTGAAGCCCAAATCATAACATGCTTGAGTGCTTGACTATTTCTCATATCCCACATTCTTAGTCAGTGGCACATCTAGCCTGGCAAAGCTGGATCTGTCATGGAAGGGCAGCTTTTGATAATACTTTTCAAAATAAGCTTCAGTGGAAATGAACCCGTATTACGTGGCATGACATTGATGTGATCCTAAGAGGGCTATCATAAACTAGCAAGTGTAAACAGCAGATAAAACTTACGACGTATTAACTATAAAACAAAACAATGGTGATTTGAAACTGTTGTCTTTTCACCATGTAGTGAAATATTAGAAAAATAGCTATATGTATGTCTGGCAGTGTGTGATCATCTGACAGCGTTGCTTGCACCTGGCACTGGCAGAGTGACAGATTCCGCAACACATGTGTTGGACACAGTATCAATTTGGATTGTTTATAAACAAAGATTGTTCAAGGTTATTGCATGAGCACTATCTCAACAAGACAGATGTGTGGTTGTTTCATAATAATCTTATGCAACTTCATAAGATAATTTATGCTGTTGCTTGTTCCAAACCACCAGCATTAGAGATTTGCAGTGAGATCATTCAATATTTGATTGGCGCTGATGCTGAGTGCCTATGGCACAAGCGGCCCTGTGATGACAGCGAAACAGTCCCCCTGGATATGCCTTGCTCTTAGGTCTTGTTCAGCTAGTGTGCTAGTTTTAGCATTGTTTTTCAATGTATTGCTTTATCTGAACTTTGATACATTTCATTCGGAAAAGTGAACGCTCACACATTTGTTTTACAGTCTTAAGGGTTTTGCTTAATCATATGTAGTATATCATGATGACATGTCAATACTCCTGTATTTTCTTATTGGTTGTCATATCGACACAGACTGGTAAGAACTTAGTGGCTGTTTGTTTTAGTTTGAAAGATATTTAAATTAGTGTTATGTTCTTGAAGTACCAACCACAAAACTTTATTATTCAGCAATCTTTATAGAAAAATTTCACCTATTTTCTTGTTAAAATGCAGGAAGACAACACCATTCTGTCATTTTTTACTGGAGAAGGTCTACCACCACTTACTTCATGCTTCACACTGTTGCTTCTTTGTATTTTCCACCTTGCAGCATGTGATACATTCATGCATGTACATACATTATTTTGAGAATTCATGTTGTTTTAACAACTTTCATATACATTTCTTTTACACAATCGCTTGGATTGTCAAGTTTGAATCTGTTGCTGCAAATAATTGCAATATTACCATGATTGATAAAGGGATTGTGTAGAAAATTTCACAAAATACCTTGTTCACCTGACTAAATGGCATTAGGAATTCAATAGTTTTTTGATGTTATGGATCATATTGTCAGTTTTTATTTGATTTCGAGTTATATAATCGAGGTTGCGTATGAGCAGATTGGCCAATGCATCGAAGCTTACTGATTTTTGCTATTTGTTTGGCCGACTGCGAAAATAGTTCGCCAGTTGTGACTTCAGATTATTACAAAGTATGAAACTTGGTGATCTTATTTAAAATTGCCACATGCCATCATATCCGTTGGTATCTTTTGTGAGTGATTGCAACATCATTTACTACCTGTATGCACCGGGTGTGCTGAAAGGGCATCCAACTAATTTTTTGTCTATTTAACCATTGATGGTAAACTTTTTCTGCATAATCATTGTATATTCAGTTTTGAGCTCTTTTGATATGTCTTCTTTTAATACACTTCACCAAGAACAATTTGTTGTATAGTGATTAAATTTTCATTACTCAGATTGGGGGTAACGATTGTGACAGTTCTCCTGTAGGTGTGGTAATCATAACTTCATGGATTTAACGGCAGTTACACGTGTCTGTAAGGTTGGAAGGTTCTCAGTTACCAGTACAAATTGAGTTGCCTGCCAAAGCAGAAATGCTATGCCAACCAACATCTATTTTAAGCAGTTGCTTCATGCCATGTAACATCTGGTTTTGTAGCAATTTCTACAAACATGGTTATGATGCATTCATCACAGAACAAGTAGGATGCTTGCTATAGTTGGGTTAGCTACAAGGAAAACCAAGTGAAAGTAGTGGTAACTATGGTCATTCACAGTGCAGACATGAAGTTTTGCATTTTCAAGATACACTGAGAGCAGCAAGAAATTTTTATAGCTGGTACCATTTTGTAGAAAAGTGGTGCAAACATGTCTGAGGCAATGTCACACAAAAGTTTCACAGATATAAATAGTCATTATTTGGCAGAACGTTTGATGTGCACACTCTTCAGTTTTCATGGGTTGGAATCAGTTTAGTTAATGTGCTTCTTTTTTACAGTTCTTGCTGGAAGACAGCAACAGTTCACTGAAACACGATACGTGGTTTCAAAAGAATCAATAGCATTGCCATGTGCTGTTCCTGGTGTAGACAATTATCTAAGATGGAAATTTCAAGCCAATGGTTCAACTTTTGCTATTGATGCAGGACAAGTGTTTGTCGGTGGTATTCCGAAAATCTTTGGTCAATTTGACCTACCTCCGTAAGTTGTGAAAATTTCTTATTTTTTTCTGAAAACTGACTCAATCATTGTGCAACTTGTTCATAACTTATCAATGGTTACTTGTGTATCACTTATGACATGAATTCTTGCTAGTGATTGAAGGAAAAAGCAATAGGAGCTTAATTGTGACCAGGGTTTTTTAACATTGTGAGAGCCGGGGTATGATATATTTGTACTTCGTTTTCGGCCTAAAACCAGCAGTTGTCAGTTGCGTTACCAACGCGTTAGCTCCTCCGTCGATTGCACTAGAGAGCTGTTCAAGAGCTTAAACGGATCGGACAGTCTCTAGATTGCACTCGAAAAAAATTTTTTGGTTGGGGGTTGTGGATTTTTTGTAAGTGAAGTAGTTTTTGGGCCGTTTTGGCTCATGTTGTCTGGCCTAGAGCCCAACCGCTAGGCCAAAGTATTTCGCTGACGTTTTCATTGGAAACTAGGCTTGAGTCCGAGTCTTTTGAGCCTTTGATCAACTTTCTAGCGTTTCTGGTTCAAAAGTTATGGTCTAAAATAAACAAATTAATTAATTATCTAATTACCTAATTAGTCAAAATTTTTACTAACTTAGATCATAACTTTTGAACCCGAAACCTTAGCAGGTCATCCAAAGTATTAAAACACTCGGATTGTAGCCTAGTTTCCAATAAAAACTTCAGCGAAATACTACCATCTAACGGTTGGTGCCCAGAGCCAGGTGAAGGTGACCAAAAAGTTGTCCACTTATGACGTCACTCACAAAAAACAGCACCTCCCAACCAAAAAAATTTTTTCGAGTGCAAACTACAAGACTTGCTGCATCTTTTGACACTTCGACCAGGTCCGTAACCCATACAGGAGCAGAGATATTCCCGCGCAAAGCCACGTGCGATCCAGCTGTTTTTTTGCGAACCGCTTGGATTAACCCAGACGTCAAAGTGTTAAGGTTTGACCTTGGCGACCATTAAGGGACCAAAAATTTCCACGAATGGGATTTGCAGGGATATAGCAGTGCCTACTGCCTAGTGCATAATTTTAATTGCAATATTATGGCAGAGTTTACATACGTGCGCTACAAAAATTCACAGAAAATTTTGCACCCCTGGTTTGAATCCCTTTTTTCGTTTTTGTAGATTGCCAAAACTTTTAATGTGGTTAAGGAGTGTGATAACCAGGGTTGATGTAATTTTACCGAAACCCCCAAAATGCATAAAACAAAACACAGTAAAAAACTCTGAAACCCACTATGTTTTTCCATAATGAAAATGCCTGTAAAACATGCTTCAGTCATCTGTGTAAGTTAAAATCAATAGTTGCAAAGCATTGAAAGCCTCAGCAGCTACCTAGATGTGCAACAGTGTCAGATCACTGACCTGAAGAAGTATTGGGGGTGTTAGCAGGTTCGCAAATCGTGGCCCTACGCAGGACTGCTGTATACTGGACTGGTGCCTGGTTACGTTAGGAAAAAAACAGCTAGACATAGCTAACGAAATAGCGGCAGAACTGTTCAAACTCAACAACAACACCCTACTGCAACTCTGTCTAATCCTGAACCACTGCCCATACCTTGTGGAACAATAGCAGTTTAATCAAACAAACACACAGAGAACGCAGGTTGCAAGCCAAGCGGGGAACACACCCAACATGCACTAAATTCACTGCCAAGTAACTAGTTACAAGGGTTGGCAAGCTCACGTAGAATGTGACTATATGAGTAGCACACAGCACACAACAAAAGCCAAATAGCCACAGCCAAAAACCACAGAGGCCACAAAGCAAGAGTCACAAGGCCACAAAGCTGCAAAACATAGCCACAATTTACAAAGGTTTTGTGCCTACGCTACCAATCTTCTCAAATGCGATATTTCGACTCAAAATGAAGAAGACACAAACCACTATTACATCACAGTACAACTTACATCCAGTTACGAACAGCACGATACAGCACAATTTGTCCACAACAAACAGTACTAAAATATTAGTCATTTCAAGTAGCAAGATGGGTGTTGCATTAATATTTAGATTAAACAGATACCAAGAATTATGCATTTTATGAATGCCAGCTCATTTTCTAGACTCTTGTCTAGTCTGATGCAAAAGATGGCTAAATTACAGACTCTAACTTATATCACATCACCAAGAATTTTCACTCAACACTTACGTCAGGCTGTATTAGGAAACAAAGAATTGTGACAGTGTGGCTGTGAATGTTTCTTGCACTAGTGTTAGAGTAGAGCATTTATTGAAAGGCATAAGCTTCAGTGGAAGCTACTTTGTTGGGTCATAAACCACTTGCATTAAAGCCTCCAATTACTTGATAACTGTTTCACCTAGCTTTCTCATTTGATCAAATTGAAGGCTCAGACAAAAACTATTGTAAATTTGCAATATGCCTCATCTTTGAATGCTGTCAGCAATTCACACACTTTTTTCCAAGCATAAAGACACTTTCATATGTTATGCACAACATTTCAGTAACTGCAAATCAGGAAAATCTTGATCTTATTCAGGTGGTAAATTATCTACAACAAAGTAGCTAAGCCTACAACAGCTCAATGTAAATATTATATGAAAATTCGGCAAGTTAATTGTCAATTTCAAAAAAAGAAATATCAGATTGACTGTACTGCAAGTTTTTAAAACTGCATCTGTGATCATTTACCTAAATATGCTTTGAAATGCAACAGCTCAACATTTGCAATAAAAATACTTTTTGTATTCATGTTAATATAAAAACGTTTTTGTAACAACTCTAGTAAACAAAAGCAGTTCTCACAAACATTACATGCTGTTAGCATGAAAAATAAATGTCATTTAGAGCAGCTACAGTATGTACAACCGAAATGCATTGCTGGGCTAAAAGTTAAGTTGCTCTCTTAATGAGTTCTGCACTTTGAATGATTTACGTTGTTCTCAACAAACCAAAATTTAGCTTAAGTTACTGAAAGCGTTCCAACCTTAAGCAATGATAACAACTTTTTGGTACCTCTAGTCACTCCATGTGGTGTCTTAGGCAAGTTTAAAGTGCCAGTGGAATGACAACATAGAACTCAGTTTAGTGTAAATGGAACAAAAGGTGTGCAAATCACAAAATTAGAAATGAGTTTGCACCTCAGTGGGCGAATGGAAATCTGCCAGTATGCAATGCAGACATGATAGAATGGCACTGAAGCCCACTGCAGATCAAAAACGTCAAATTTAAGTTAACAAAATAAGAAGTGGTTGTCATTGTAATGAACATCCACAACAACAAATACCTTAAACTGGGCTGCATTTGGGCCACAGGTTGGACATAGCTGATTTAGAGCAATAACATATGCTTCAAAACTGAGTTGACACAGACTGGTGAAACAGTCAAATCAGGTATCCGTTTAACGAAACATATACTGTGTTCCAGTGACAGTGATTAACTTTTAAGGAATGCTAGTCAATGTATTAGAAGTGACTAATTAGTCAGTACTTGAAGCTCAAAGTGATCATGATTATGTATGAACATAACTTGTATGTGCAGAATATGGCTGCAGAACAAATAAAAAAGTTTGTGACTTGAAGATGTGCGTTTGGATTTTGGTGTTTAACAATGTGAATGCATTGTTTGCTCTCAGGCTTGCTTCCTCAAAATACTTATTTACTATGATTGCATTTGGAAGACGTAGTTCAAACGACTTTCTTTCCGTGTCTAGTCAAAGTTGGTGACAGAGGTCTTTACATGTACTAAAATACAAACTGACTGAATCACATTTTCCGCCACTATTTCTTATGAACACCGCTCTTGATCGGGCTTGTGAAGGCGGTGTTTGACGCTGCCACGCCTTTGTGACGTTGTGAAGTCAGGAAAATATTCGAGTTGACATTTACGTCACTAGTCTTCACCGATCCAAAGCTATCGTATCGCTACGGCTTTTGTTATCATCAGGAAACTGATAGGGGATGCGGCTTGGCAACTACGAAATGTCATTTCACCCTGGCCTTCGTTAAACCTCATTGTATAGTACTTCTCTTTCGCTACACACTGGTTAATTGCGCATAAGGCTGCTAGCTGATAAACCTTTAAATGCGGAATATTTACGTAAGCGTAAGCCCGTTGTATATGTTGTGTTACGTAGATACGGCTGGATTTGTCTGGGAATTAATTGTGCTGATCATACGCGACGTTCAAAATTTGCTATATGCTATGGGTGATTTCGGCAACAGATCTGTCGTGTAGACGTTCGAACGTTGTGACAATGGGTGGAAGCTTTTCTCCCAAAGCGCGTATTTCATTGGTTTGCCATATATGGAAATGAATAGAGGCAATCTAGTGTTCGGTTGGCACTGTCGTTTGTGTCGCTGGTTCACAGTGTGCAAACCAGCTTGCACGTGCTAAAACGTTTTCGCTTCATTAACCTTTGCAGCGGCATAGCTTAAGCTGTGCTTTGAATCTTCAAGCATGTGTTGCGCACACGCTAAGATTTAGTCGCTACAAAAACAAATGCTTTGCAGCTAAAAGTGAGTGATACTTCTACTGGTGGTTGTTGCGATATGCCAAACGCGTTTCTCCCCAGTTTTTCACACTGTTTGATCATAACCTGGGGCTAGGTCAGGGGTCGGCAACCTACGGCCCGCGGGCCGGATCTGACCCGCCAAGCAAAATCATCCGGCCCGCAGCCCCTTTACAAATTGTGGTAACCGTATGGCTACCTACACCTAGTGGTACTCTGTTTTATGAATCTGCCTTCCTTGTAACTTCTTGTATTGCATACTTATGAGAAACCGCACTCTGCTATAAATGTACTGTATGTCGTATTTTGGGGTTTCGTCATGAACTTTGAAAATCAAGAGTTAATATGATTAAAATTCAATAAATTCTCAAGTTTTATCAACATTATAAACAGCAAATGGAACGGAACTGTTGGTGGAAAATTAGTACGGCCCGCCATACCGTGCGGAGTTTGTTTTTGGCCCGCGACTAGGGAAAAGTTGCCGAACCCGGGAATAGGTCATGTGTTTAACTTACCGGTAATAGAGGCAGTAGAGTATAATGAATATTTTTTAACAGCGTGACTGCTATAATTGCGCGATTCATTTCACTCATGTAAAATTTTTTTTGCGAACTAACACTCTCGCAAGACATTTTCGATCTTGAACAGCATGCCAAACCACAACAACGTATTTTCGGTCTGAGCAAAATATCGTGAACTAAGCAGTTGCTGATGCTGCGTAAAAATTGTTCGTTAGCAAAATTAAAACCCGAATGATGAAGTTGTGTTTTTGGCATTCGTTCTGATATGCCTCATCACGTTTTTCGATTTTTTAAAACTGGGGCATCGGCTGCAGTGTTGTTTGACCCTACTTTTTCCAGGCTTTTTGCCGTGAACGTGGTTTTATTACCCATGCCATGTTGTTACGATCTCGCAAACGATGCCATTACACAAATACTGGTTAATGAAGGATGTATGAACTGCCTAGAACTTTAGAGGGAGGATTGCGACACAGGAATACGCACGCAACGGATGAAGTGAAAGCATATAGATGCTTCTCAAGCTCTGAAATGCTTCAGATGCTTCGTTTCCGCCTTATTGTAATTGATTACGTGAACTGTGGATTTAACGCAATTTTGACACTTCTAGACAATTGGTACTTCAAGATAAGAACCCTGCTGGTATTTTGTTTGGCCGACACAGTTCTTTCAATTAAACAATAGAGTAAACTAGTGACACAACAGTCCTCGTATCTTAACATCTTTATTTGCTTCACCGTCCTACAGCTTATTGGAGCCAAATTCTCAATTCTTGGTGCAAAACAAAGGCGCCGTGTCGTCGGACACTGCTTTAATCTGCTTTGCTTTCGTATTATTTTTACCGTTAATTGTCGACATAGTTTTAGGTGTAATACTTACCTGTTGCATTATTTGCCTAACCTTGATTCGTCGTGACTAATAATTTGGTTGTGGACTTTGTTCCCGTTTCCCAACGGATTAGTTCCCTCTGTTTGTTACAAGTCACATACGTATGTAGAGATTTGCATGGAATTTCTAATTTTCGATGTTATGCTGCTACGCCCAAAAATATTATCATTTGAGGTCTAACTCTAGGCGTATGAAATTAAACAGGTTCAATGCTCAATAGAACAAGACTTATTCAAAAAATTAGATTAAGGAGTTCAAACGTATGTAACAATTTATGTATGTTGGGCAACACGGTTCGACAAACAAAAATTGTATAGTAAGAAACTGCCAAATAGAAGTTTACATTTGGATTGCAGCTTGGTACACATTGACCTCGTGCACTGCAAGCAGTAAAGCTCTGGTGGGGCTTGACAATTTGCGAAATAAAACTTCTTAAACCATAGACAAAATATCTTCCATTCCTTGTACATACAAGAGGAAAAGCAAACAACGCCGACTGTGCTTAGTGCGAAAAACAATTGAATGCGCGTAAAAGTGTGTTTCGGGCACCTTAAATAATTTTTTATTTGAAGTGCTAAAACCTGTTCACAGTGTGCAGCCATGACGTAAAAGTTTACTTCTGATGTAAGTCTGACTTACTCTGCCCCGATTATTTCTTGACTTTCAGTGTAATCAGAAGAGATAAAGCATTTCTTCCCCCAGGTAATGTTAGACTTTTTCACATGTTTGGGAACGAACGGCTGAATGAAAGGTCTTACCCCAATTTTTCAGCGGCTTCACTCCAAGCTTTCGCCCATTTTTTTTCCTCCGGCAAGGTTAGTACGGGTCATTCATATTGCAACAAAGCTTTTTGGGCGTCAGACAACCATCGCTTCTAGCTTTACCGCCCAACCAGTGCAGAGTTAGTACGTATTTACCTTCATTCACTTTCAGAAAACAGCGTTTTCTAATTGAAAGCGTCAATGCGTTGTATTATTTGCAGAGGTCGGTCACGGATTGTAGGTGGCCAGTTTACGATCACCGATGTGCAAGTCAAGGATGAGGGATATTATTGGTGTGAGATATCCTCGCTGGATTCACCGACTGTTCTCAGCGACAAAATACCCGTTCACGTTTGGGTAGCTCCCCAAAATCCTACGGTGACTTCGCTGAACGTCAACGGCAGCGTACTCGAATACACGGAGTCGCCCATAGCTCGATGCTCGAGCAAGGTAGATTTCGATGTGTGCCTAAAGTAACTTGGCGTGTTCATCGCGCACGCCGGTACGAACTGCCGCTTATTTTCCTTTTTCGTTCAGGCTGGTAAACCCGAGTCGCATTTGGTGTGGATGAACGGCAGTCAGGTGCTGCCCACTGGGAGTCCAGTAATTGAGAAGAATTCCTTCAGCGACCAACTGTCGGATATATCGCTCGACCTCATACTCAGTTACCCGACACGTTTCGATCACCGTCGACCTTTCCAGTGTGTTGTGAGCCATCCTGCGTACAAGGGCGTTTCTAAAACGCTGAATTACTCGGTTAATGTTCTGTGTAAGTTGCTGAAACGATAAATTTTGTAGTTTTCATCGTATTGACCACCAAAGTACGCTTCACAACTGTTTGGGACACCTTGACAAGATAATCTTTGGGTTTTTCGGTGTCCCAGCCCCACGTTCATTTTTTGGTGATGTTCTTGTGTATTCATAATGTTTATACTGGCGGCTAAACTTTAATGCAATACAATTTCGTCGAGAAGCTAATTATGAAATTTTCTGCGTCAAAGTAACTGCTAAACGGCGTGTAAATGTGGCTATCATTGAATATAGCGGTCGTGTTTCCTCATTTGATTTGTCGCTTTAAGTGTCACGGGACGTTTTGTTGTGACTTATGTGATGTTCATTTTTGTGTTTAGATCATCCAGTCAACATACGCATGTGGGCCAATGTTACCAGTACCACGGTATTCTGTGAGGCAGATGGTTTTCCAAAACCTTTGTACTCGTGGGTGAGTGAAAGCGCTTGTGTCAGTGTCGCTAAGCTCTCCAGACACTTCGCCATCATTTATTCCATCCCTGCCTGCGGCCTGTTTCTCAATTGATAATGTGACAATTGTTTGCAATATCATTTGCTATCAGCCACTGCTATTTTGTTATCTCTGTGTGGACGCTGAACGCTTTGTTGCATCTTCTGTTTGCGGAAATCTTTACTGAGACAGTGACCATACTCCCTTTTGTCGTGTTGTCAGACATTGTAGTTAGTCGAAATGCAGTTGAAAACTGCCGCACATGTTTAATTGACACCGATCACTCTATCACATGCATCTCATATCTGTGACTTACTCTCTTAAAATTTCTTTCAGGTGCTTGTTATTAATTTGCTTGCAAGTTTGGCGGCGTGCGACCACTTTGAGAAAATACCGTTCAGTTCAAACGAATCAGTCAGTTGATTTTTGCACCTCTAAATTATTTTTCTTGGCTTCGGCAAACATGCAAAACTGGGTTCTTACTCGGTATGAAGTGCGTTGTTGGATGTGTGTAGCTCTCATGTAGATGTACTCTGTAGGTAGCTTTATTGTTAATAGTAATTTTCATTTATATTTCAACTTCTAATTACAGAAACTTGACAGAAAAAGAGGATGCCGACTTTTTGGCTAAATACAATGTTCATTTATCATCATAAGGGCCGGTTTCTTGTTAAAAAATTTAATTTTTTGTGGTGAATGTACATTGTTGTTTATTCAAGTTTGTCGGATGGATAATATACAGTTTTGTGAAACACCACAAATTAGTTTCAAACACCTGTCACAAAAATACAATTTATATAAGTTTAAGCGTTCAAGTTAAGTATTTGCAAGGAAATTTTTTATGATCCTTCAAACTCTTCTACTGTCTTTGGCTAACAAATCCAACCGAACTACGTTTTTCTGCTAAGGAGGGTTAATTTTACTGTGATAACTTCAAGAGAAATTTGTTTTTGATTACGCTTGCTATTCCGCATCAGTGAACGCATAATTCGGCCCATTTACTGCGTGACTTGCTGTTTACTTCTCCGTTTGTCACCGATGTTGGCTGTTGTGCTGTGATAGTATTTTTGAATCACAGTTACCGAGGTTTTCGGTTTCGAGTTGGGCATGGTGGCTGTTATTTGTCTAGTCAGTTAATGGTGTCATCATAGCAGCCGGAAACTCGAAAAGAAAGTGCAATTCGTGTATTGTTCTTCATAGTTCCAGTTAAAAGTAACGATTTTGAAAGGATGATGTAGTCCAATGTACAGTATAAGGCTATGTTGCTTTTTAGTCCTCATTGTTTCATTGCGGATGTGTATGGATGGTCTTTGTGGCTGGTTTATGGCGTAAAACGCTATGTCATGTGTCTCCAAATATGAACGCAGAAGCAACGTGCTGATGGACGTTTAGACACGTCGGTAATTTCGGGAAGCAGCATTTTGTTTTACATGTTAGGGACAAACTCCGGTTCTTGTTCACGGTCTTAGCCGCAAAAGGCTTGGATAAATTACCCAAACTGCTGGTACTCTTAGCAAGACTACCGTGATCTTAAAAGGCGTTCCTGTCCTCAAGTCGTGTAAAGAGGCTTAAGTGCTTGATCACAACAGTGGCGTCTTTTCATTTTAGGCTAGATCCCATTCCGATGCTCGGAAATTACTGCGTCATGAATTATTACGTGTACACTGCGATGACATGTAATTAGGTGAAAACCGCTTTGGGCATGAACTCCGAGTGTCTTTGCGTTGTTACGTTTCAAAGCTACTTGGCTTGTAATTGAAAACAATAATAATTTGAAACCATATAGTGAATCGCAATTCATACGCTGTGTGCATGTCATTATTATCCTACAACTTAATTTGTTTTTGTGTGCATACGCAGATCGCATGTGTTCAAAAACGTAGCTCGATTTCGATGTGAACTTAGGGAAGCTCTTGAGCTTGCGATTATTTATCATTTGTTTGCTCAAGTCAATTTTCAATTCCTTCGTCTTTGGAGTGCTCCATCTTATAGTTGCAATTTGGTACCTCAAGCGCTTAAAACTCCACGCGTTTCAGATTCTGCCTGGAAATACAGAGGGTACCGGTGGGAGCATGTACATGCCTAACCTTAAGCAAATTGGAGGGTATGAATACTTCCAGTGCACTGCTGACAACGGAATTCCTGATCCTGTGTCAATTCGTGTGATGGTTGACGATTTGATATATCCCAATGGCAAGCCGGGATTGCTTGGGCTGGAATGGTACATATGGGTTGCGATTGGTGGTGGAGTTTTGCTGCTCATCATTGTCATCGTCGTGCTAAGTTGCTGTTTCTGCAAGAAGTCGAAGAAATCGACCAACGACAGGAAAAAAGAAAAAGGGTGAGCTTTCATGTTTACAGGCATCCTTGGTGCAGCGCTGGCAATAAAACCCAATCTTCTAAGCTACAATATGCAGTTTGCTTGCTGTTCTCTGCGAGTTGTGAAGTTGGTGTAGGTTTTCAACTGTCATGTTTAGAATGTAATTATTCCGACCGTTATGCTTCATTTTATTTTGGAAAGATCTTGCTTCAGCCGCATTCAGTTCCGCATTAAGAAAACCTTTGAAGTTGGTGTTTAAAATAGCGGTTGGCGGACGTTTCTATTCTGCAGAGGCGCAGCCAGATACAAAAGCCCAGTTGTGGACGCTTCTGGCATGAGGTATTCCCAACCAAGTCTTCTCGAATTCGAAGACTTGAGAACGCCTGATGGTCGTGAATCGAGCAAGCCTCCCAGTGAATTCAGTTACCGCAAGCCAGGAATGGCCAGGTACGGATTCTGAATAATGCAGTCCTTTGTCCATGTGTGCAGTGTGCGTGTTTTTTCAGGTTCTGTCTATTGGCCTCAGCTGTAGCCACTATTTTTTCAGATCTTTTAAAATAACAGAAATTGTATCTTTGTTATTGTTGCTTTCCTGTCATTTTGGCTGTGCGAGTCACAGTATGCTTGCTAACGTTACGTTACCTTTCGTTCTTTTCAGAAAGCAGTATAAAGTTCGTAGTGTGTTATTGACTTCATGTACTTGTTTGTTTTCTTTGCATCAATCCAAATCTGCTGTGTTTGTTGTAAGTCATTGCTTACGCTACTGCCTGATTGCAGGAGACACGAACTAGTTCGTGATATTGACCATTTGAAGATAACGATGTTGAGCAGTTATTAAACTGTATATTGTTGTTGTAAACATTTTTACTCCGCTCCGTGTCTCACTTACCCGCTGGCAACATAAATTGGCTCCCATCATTTCAAAAAGCAAGTCTGTGGTTTGAAGTTCTGCGAAAACTACATGTTTATGGCAGTGTTTAATTAAACCGTAAGTGACAACGTATGGGTTTAAAACAAGGTTGAGAAAAAACCGTTTTTTTAAAAAGGAACAGGTTTTTGTTATTTTTTTTAAGAAAAATACAAAAACCCCATTCTGAATTGTTTTTATTGCATCATGCAATATCCCTATTTTCAGAACTACGCAATAATAACTTGTTATGCCTATGATGGAACTCAAAATTGCGAGTAAAGAAATGTACCCCATCTTTGTTTGCGCAAAGTGTTGTTGGTCAGTTCACTCCAAAGTAGTAAGGCTAGGCAAACATGTACCCAGCAAACAGAAAAAAGCCACTTCCACACAACTTCTGCAGTTTCACGTCAACTTTATGTGGGTGCCCTGCTTGTTCTGCATTTATAGAGTGTATGCTTTCAATATATGGTTTGGTATGGTCCAACATCAGAAACAGGTTGGGTACGGAGAAGGCAGAAAAATTGGTTAAAATATACCGATTTTACAGAACTGGAGAAGATAACCAGTAGAATTTACTCATATTGAAATCGAAAAAAAGTTCAAGAAAATGAGGAAGTATCCAACTCACTAGTAATTCAAAAACACCTCACGCGCTTTCAGCAGTTCTTTGGAATTCTTTCAAGCGGGTGGCTCTATGTTACTCGCTAGCGCTTTGAGTGGCAGGAGGAAGGCGATTGTTTGGAACCTTCGATGCTGTGTTGCGTCGTTTTAAGGCCTTTCAGAACAGACATTCCTCGAGCTTGTCCACGTTTCCTCTAAAAAATTTCATTCGTGAATTGTTGCAATGGAGGCAACGGTATCTAAGTTTGAAATGCTTTTGTGTGGCAGTGGTCGTTTTGATCGGTGCATTCAATGGTCTTAGTGCGTACTTTTTAGCCTTTGGGATGGTTAGCCTTAAAAGCGTGTGCACTTTTTTGCCTCGTAAAATGTAACACATCTTAATTTTCTTTATAGGCTGCTGGCATGCAGTTACAACCTTTTCGCTGTCATTATACTTAATCCGAAAATAAACGCTGAAGAACTGGCAAAAGCTTTTTTAACGGCAAGAACAGGCGGCTTCATATCGTTGCTCGATACACCGAAATAGGTTTTCGGTGACGAAAGCTAAAGTGGTACTTTATTTACGGCAATTGGCGACAGGCCTAGAGTTGACCCTTGGCATGGTAGTCAAAGTCAAGAATCTTGTTCATGGATCTCTACGGCGAGTCGCGCTAGATGAGGTTGAATGTGGGAAAAACGAGCTGAATAAACCAAATCATCAGCGCAAACTCAATACCAGAAGATGCAAGTGCGATTTACCGGGTAGAGTTATAGCGTCCAGCTGTAGCATTCCATAGTCTTGACGCGTCGTGGAGCTGTTAGTTTATTTAGATCAGCTATGTCCAACCCAAATCGCTTACTGAGCCAAAAATTATGTCACTGTCTTAACCAGGGCTGCACATTGAATGACATTTTAGTGAGGCCACATATTGGATGGCTTACTTTGACCCTAGCAAACTAAATTGAGCTGAAACTAATGTACTGAAAGCGTCCTGATCCTAACTGCAATGGTCCAGGAATGATAGAGGCACTGAGGACCACTTGCATCAAAAATATCAAGTTCAAGATTGTTAAGAAGGACAGGTCGTCAGTATGCAGGATACTTTTACTACAGCGAAAACCTTAATTGGGCCTCACGAAACCGTCGACTGGGCCGCGGGTTGGACATAGCTGATTTAGATCGTCAGCGTAATTGTATCCAGCCGTGAGTTAGTCGCACGCTGTGAGTCGTGGAATTATAGTAATTGCCAAGTTAACTGACACTGATTCGAGGTAGAACAAGTAAGAAGTGTTTATCTACTGCTGAAGTGCGCTGAGGAAAGGTTATGGAAAGCAGTGTCGAGCCCGAGCCCGAGACTTCGATTACGATTTGCATTGTAGAACATGACCTTGGTTGCTTTGGTATATTTGTGCCATCACCCACTTCATTGATTAAGGTTGTTAACTCGGGCTCTTCATTTTCGTTCCATGTCTGGCCTTTCGTGTTCACCGAGATGCCCTTTGCAGTTAAGTATTTTTTTAAAATATAACTCGTATCAGATTGAATGCTTTTTTGAAGCAATGGTTGCATAGAACATTGGATTTGTATTCCAATCCAGTGGACATTCCCATTCGAGAGTAATTTCAAAGGAAGTGTAAATTCTTCAGTAATTCGCTCGGGATAATACGAATGAACCTAGTACACAGAGTTTTGCTCGGGTTCATCCGCTAGAGCCCGACGTGCCCTCTGCGATTAAATATTCTTTCAAATATAACTCATATCAGATTGACTGCTTTTTTGAAGCAATGGATTTGCATAGAACATTGGTTTTGAATTCCAATCCAATGGACATTACCAATCGTTCGAGAATACTTTCAAATGAACAATAATTGCCCAGTAACCCGGCTAATATGAATGAGCCTAGTACGCAGAGGACTAACTGGCGTTATCATTGCTCTGTGACATGCGTTACGTAACAATGGACGAGTCCTCATGAGAACATCTCGTTCACTGTCACGCAACTGATGGCACAGAGCAACGATAGCCCAGCCAGAATGAGAGCAAATGGAATTTTAAGCAACGCACAGTATTGCCAGTTTGACTTTTTTTTAGGCCAATTTTATAAGTTTTGGTCTTTTTCAACTCCTTTGGCTTTTTTCAGATTGAAAAAGGCCCAAATGAATTCTGGCCACTTTGGACCAACTCAGTTTTTATGTCGGGTTGGTAGATCTAAAGATGAGTTTGGCTGATTTCTGGACACTGGCAAATGTCTGAAAACTGTTTCTAGACGCAGAATGATAAATTTTGACTGCAAACTCTGCACTAGAATTATATAATTTCAAGTTTTGCTGCTTCATGCTTTTAGTTCAGCTATTTCAGGTTACTCCTTAGCAAGAGCAAAAAATTTTTGAGACGTTTACTAATTGAGTGAGCTTTATTCTGTATAGGTGTGTATTTCTTTTAAAAGTGCACTGCAACCTGTAATGGGTGTTTTAGAAATGTCGTGGAGTAGTTATCTTGTATTCGGATTTTTATGGTGCTTTCTGTTTGTTTTACGGTTGATTTGATCTTTTTTACTCGTGACAACCTGACAACCTTAGTGACGCATGCCTCGAACGGTTACATGAAGTCAGTATAAATCGCGTGATGAGCCCGAGTGACTCTGTTGACCTGGAGCCACCCCTGATCGAATGTATAATTCTACGAAATGCGCATGTCACACGGAAAAGCTTTGCTTCTGTTTTTAAGTACTGGGGATCTTTTTTTGTTCACAGGTCTTACTCGCTGGAGAATGTCGCTGAAGAAAAGTACGGCGGAAGCGACTCACCTCACGTGACTCTACTGCCAACCAATCGGCTGTCGAGAGCTGACGTGTATAACGATGCCAGTCTAAACCGAAGAGCGTCTCGTGAAGAGCTGGACAAGGTTGTACCTGCGCAGTGCTTTCTTCTGATTATAATCTTTTCCGGCGTGTTGTCACTGTTCCTGATCCAGGACGTTTCAGGAAATAGTTCACCGTAATGAATTCGCATTTACGTCGCGTTTTGCGTTTTATTGCCCGATTGGCGACGGAGGAACATGTGATGAAGTCCTCCTGAGGCGGATTTCTCCTTTATGTTAAATTTGATTACTCGATGCTGCGGTTTGTCAAGATTATATCGCGACCCTGAGTGCTGACGTTACGAGAATTTAATCCACGTGCATGTCAAGATCTGTCTGCCAGGGTGCTTCGTGAGTTTCTTTACTGGCCTTGACGCTGTATCAGCTTTCGGCAAACTCTTACTGTATGTGCATCGGTGTTTTTAGCCTTATTACTGGCGAAGTGAGGTAAGCAAGCATGCTGTGACCTGACGGTGTCGTGGTCGTATCAACGGTTACCATGGCAGCTTAAAAATCGAGTGCTGGGAAACACAAGAGCGGATGATTTTCCACTCGCATGATATGATCGATCGCGATGGGCGATTCCATCTTTCCATAAATCGCCTGCCGCGTGACATCACGTGACTAACTTGCATGAATAATGAAAATGGTTTCGCACAAGCAGCGCACATATTTCATAAATAATGATGAAGAAACAGAGCAAGGCCAGTTCATTGCGTGACGTGCGGTGTCGTCATAATGTGCTTTGTTTTCCGCATGGCGTACTGAGCTTTTGTCTCTACATTCAAAAGCACGGCTCTTGTTCTACAGTCACGGCCGGCCAGTAGATGAATAGAATTAAATCTGCTGATAGCTAGTTTGACGTGGAGCTATTATGAATGTGTATATGTTGGAAGCCAGGAAATACGCTATACGCGCTCCAGAAACGTGTTCTCGTAACGAATTGAAATTCCTCTACGGTTTGCTAATGGGCACGTGACTGAGTCACAGGTCACGAACGTGCAACGGAGTGTTCCAAAAACAAAACCTGCCGTCGCTGCCGTATTCATCGTTCAGCGTACCACGTACATTCGCAGCAAAAATCCTTTAAAAAAGGTTTTGCTCTATTTCTGTGAAGTCTTTTGGTCGCTGTTGTCATTACCTTCGTCTGTAGTGGTTCGTCTTACGAACATCACTGACCTCAGTAAGTTTTGTCACGACAAAGTCACAGATTGGATTCCGAAGGTCGTAGCCGTAAAACTTCACCCTCAAACATTATCACTAGGTACGTTAGCACTGCAACATCGTTTGATGTGTGAAAAGTGTTCAGGTTAATCTTTTTAATGATTAACTAAAAACGTTGCGTCTCAAACAGTTCATCGCGAATATCACCTTACCTTAGAACTACGTCATTTCTTTGTGTAATTTTCTCCTGTATCACTCACGTGCCGAGCGAGGCGTAACGTAAGTGGATCGTTGAGCTGGCGCACAGTTTCGTTGTCATCGTCTCGAAAAACTAGACTTTTGGGATGTGCAAACTATTTTTAATTAACGAGCAATTCCTTTTTATGAATATTTACAAATATGGATCTGATCAAGGTTGGTCTTGCAAAAACAGCACCGGTTCGCAGGAATTTGATGCACATCCAGTGTCAATGTATTTAGAATTTAGTTGTGGTCATGGGCGCAATTTGGTGGGGGACGGGGGGAACATAATATGCCATGTCCCCCCACTTTTTTCTCTATAGGTTTGGTATTTGGAGAGGTTTCAAAAATAAAAGTGATGTTTGTCACGTTTTGTGTGAAGAGCTTTTCATGTTGGGTGGTAGGCCATACATAGCCAAGTTGATGTTGAAACAGAGTTTGGTGTGGTATCACTGGTTCTGTTAGTTTATGCATTTTAGCTTCGATAAAATAATTTTTAGCAATTTTCAAGTTTCTAGAGACGGTGAAAGATGGTTAACTGCTTCTGTTCGACATTTTACCCTGTGTGGCATACTGTTAGAAAGGTTATTTTCTTGTAACAGTGAGAGTATTACCGCTGCACATGTGAAAGACCATAGTACAGCCATGATTTGTTTGCTGTAACGTTGGTTGTCACGTATTCCGAAATAGACAGCGTATAATTTAATGATGCTAATGTATATAATGTTAAAAAGTTAGATTTTCAGGCAAATCTCTGCGAAGCTTTTGCCGAAGACGAAAAGCAGCACTATTGTGGAGACTNAGTTTTGGGATGGGGAGTTTAGCAAAAGGCTATTTTCAACCATCAGCGAATAGGATTTCAATCAAAATGTTGGAGAANGTGTCTACAGTATTTACCTAGCTGAATAATGAACTATAGCTCAAAACGTAGGGACTTGACTCGGAAATAAGGATAAAATATACNATTCTCCTAATTTCTTGTAATTTCNCAACAATGGTGACCAACAAATCCAAAAGATATATTTTCCTTGACTCTTACACATTNTTCTTGTGCTGAATGCAAGTCACCTGATTTGCTTGAAAATAACCAAACCCACAATGCAGCAATGTTTTCATCCAAGTGCGAAACATTTGCTTTAAAGATACATCACATTTGCTTACAGAAACTTTTGACCTGTCCGGGCTTTTCGTGTTGGGCCGGGCTCGGGCTAAAGTTTGTCAAAATATTTCGGACTTCCATGAAAAACTTTTTTATAACGTTAAGAGCAACGACTTTTTGCTTTCGTGACGTAGATTTGTTGTGCTAACTGCTGTAACTTCTGTGAGTGAAGTGATTGTGATTTTTCTTCAGTTAATTCTGTTTGCAAACACAGCTGCGTTCTTTCATTCTCTGCTGGGATTAGTCTAACACTGTTTCGGAGAAGGCGACAGCGGTGAGTAAATTAGCACACGATGGCGTTGCGTCGAAAAGATCCATCACCCACGCGATTCTTGGCTTGTTTTGAGAAGCCTACAAGCCGGCTTTTCATATCTATAGGGCTATCCTAGAAAGTTTCTTTTATGCCTATAGCGTCATCGTGGATAGTTTCATGATTGTTTCTTTTTTTTTTTGAGAAACATTACATTCCGCAGTATTATCGTTGACTAACATGCTACGTTTGTGCCAGATGATGCCAATGGTTTGGTCAAGGTGTTTGCAATTTTCGGTGTGATAAACCGTGTACCTGCAACTGCACCTGCACACAACGTTTTTTGTTGCTCCGCAGTTGCGCATATCTTAACTCGCTCGGAAACTTTGGCTTTTAGGCCTAAATCGGGCTTCAGAAATAAACGTCGGGCTCGAGTCGGGTTCGGGCTTGTGATTTCGGTCTCGGGCCGGTCCAGGTTTCAAAATGAGGCCTTTTTACAACTCTGTGTGTGTATGTATGCAGGGGCCAACAAGGGGTGATTGAAAGGATACGTCCTCCACCCACCAACAGTAAAAATACTGTAGATTGAAATCATTTAAAGATTTGGAGCTTTGTCAGTAAACGGAAATGTGCAAGAAAAATAATTATCGTCTTTGTAACGTTAAGCGACTTGAACAAGACATCAAATCGCGCTGTAACCCACACTTATAAAATGCATGAAAACTGAAGTGTTCT
>JGI24159J19872_10001931_pt1 | contig 23914 bp, 16 predicted proteins | sample Ectturendosymbi4_FD_19872 | JGI IMG/M metagenome (IMG submission 19872)
CAATATTTTTGGGCCCCCCAAAATTTTTTGTGCCAAGATGTATTTAATTTAAACATATAATAAAAACAAAAATATTTCCCCCTGAAAACGTATTTTGCTACACCTTAAAACCTGGCTACAGGCCTGCTTATCCGGCTTGTGCATGAGCGTTCACCTCGAAAATAAGAGCTAAAGCGAGCAAGGTTTTATTGATCGCTTTGGTCGAGACCCCAGACGTTTGCAACACTTGTTTCTAAGTGACGCTGACGAGTCTTGCTAGGCAAAATAAGGTTATAATTTGTGGTTTCGTCGAAGACCATGGCCATGCTTCTTTCCTTAAAGTCCATGGCAATGCTTTCTTCCAAAGGAGTACCCTGCGTTGAAAGTCTGCAGATAGCTTATTGTGTAAATTATCGCAATATACCTGTTTTTTTTTTGCTTCCAACGAAGCGCATTTTTTGTGATTGTTGCCGTAACACGGGGCATTTTCTTTGTGGTGTAGAATGGGTAAAGGATTTTGTTAACGTCCATTTGCATTGCATCGTCAGCAGCAGTGCCGTAGCCAACCCAAAAATTTGGAGGGCAAAATTTTTGACTTTAACAGTATCAAATGATAAGATATGCTAGAAATTTGTGGGGACATGGCCCCCTTGCACCCTTGGCTAGGCCTATGGTCATCAGTGAGCAACTAGAGATTTGAGCCATGAGGGAAACTTACGTGGCCCACTAATCAAAATTCAGAAAAAGCTTGAAATGATAATGAATTTGGGTGTGGATGGCTATACTAAAACCCAAAATCACCAGAAAATACTCCGAAAAACATAAACTATAACAATCTACTGAAAACCAAAAGAATACTATAACCGAAATATAAGGTAAGTAGGGGACAGATTATTAAATTTAGCTTGCAAAGGGGCCGTTCGCCCCTCCATCAGTTACGCCACTGATCGTTAGAAACCTAAAAATGATAAGGAAAATGTCGAATTGGCCCCCCATGGAAATATTTCTGCGGACGCCCATGGCTGTGCAGTTGTCAGTGATGTTAGCATGCTGCAAGTCCAAACCAAATCTGCTAATTTGCGCTCTGGAAACCTCTCAGTGTTACGGTGCACTGCATTGGCACAGTTAGGTTTCAACATTTTCGTTTCTTTAGCAACTTGTATCACAGAAAGAGTTGCGCATTCAACACATGGTTTACGTAACAAGTGCAAGGCAGAAAGTCGTACTCTTTCAACAATTAACTTGGCAGGCTGATTATAAAATCTAATTCTGGCTAGATCATGACTGCGAGCAGTCGTGCGTTGCTTGTTTGCAACCGAGGATGAGTCGCAAAAAGTCTGTTGAGCCTGCGCTATCTGGTGGTGGAACCCTGATACTGCCATTCTTTCGCTATTTTCTGCGCTCTCATTGAAAAAGTAGCGCGTGGGGAAAACCAAAGGAAATAATTTTGAATGAAAATAGCACCTGAATTTTCCGAGGAAATTTGGAAGCTGGCGTCCCCGAAACCAAGTGAATTTAGAATCCGTTATTTATTGTCTTGTCTTTTCAAATGAAATCATCTCCTATAGCAACGTTTAGGTTACGGAAATGCATGAAGTTTTGCTTTAGTTTAGGCAACTTCCTTTCTTATTTAAGAGCTATGCTTTTTTCAAGTTTGTTCTGTCTGGTTCCTTGTGCTCCCCTAAAACTCATTTTTTTCTAGGTCAGCAAAACCGTCATAATTTATTAATGTTTTTGACCTTGAATGACATTTTCCTGCAGCTTGATAAGATTCATTCAAACGTACATTTCAATGCATTGCGCTATCTGTGGAAAATAGGCTACATTTTTTGTAGACTGTTTTTGCGGTCTATACCAACATACCATTTACTGCAGTCAAGATCAAACAGCATGAAAAACAGCTAAGTAGATTTCATTGATGCTCAGTTTTGAAGAGGTGATTGTTTCATGTACTTCCTATCCCGCGATAAATGCAGTGTAAGCAGAACAGAGATACTACGGACAACTTTTAGACGGTATATATTGCTTTGCTTGTTTTAGCATAGCGTTTATTTTTCAGACGTACGAATCCAAACACGTGTGAATGCAATTGCCTTCATAGGCTTGTTTTGACTGTTACTTCTGCGGCTGAGTTCGCAGTTTATCCTGCGAGTATGAATCGGAAAGTCAACCTCCGAGTACGAGATCTCCACGCGCACGTTACCTGTTTCTTGTGCAGTGGTTACTTCGTCGACGCTACCACTATCATTGAATGTCTCCATTCTTGTGAGTGCTTTTCTTGATTTGATGTTTGTGCAGTGGTTTTTGTTAGCGCGAGCGTAATATCGTCGAGAAAAAACGACTAGGAATCGAAAGGTCTGCCGTTATGATTGTTGACATTTTGTTAAAATCACTCTTTCCTCGTCTGGGGGTATCTTTCTGCTGCCATTTCGCTTCTTCGTCGATAGTCGAGCAAAGCTTGTGTAAGTACGTTCGTCCATACCTTATTTTTTAAAGGCACTGTTCGCTTTTCTATAAACAAATTCCTGGGTAAACTGCTGCTCACACCTGAACCTGTGCGTTTTCTTAATTTGAAACGACCTCCAGGCATCCTGTCTATTTCTACACTCCCTTGCAGCCAACAGGCCACTTCCCCTTTAATTTAGCTGACTAGCGAGTCTGAAAAGCGCCGTAGAAGTTATCAGTACAATTAATATATTGTTATGGTTGGTTATTCAAAAGCAAAAAGGTTATAAATATCTTTTTTTTGAAAACAACTCGAAAAAAGTAATTTTTACTGATTGTGCTGGATATAATTCTTGTACCCAGCATTGGTTTTTGTTGCGTTAAGACTTCGTGTTTCGAATTTTGCAGTCTGCAGAACTTGCATCGTCCGCTACTTAAGCGATCACAAGTCGTGTCCGAGATGCAACGTTCAAGTTCACAAGACCCGGCCTCTGCTCAACATACGCAGCGACAAGACCCTGCAGGAAATCGTCTACAAGCTTGTACCGGATCTACGCCAAAACGAAATGAGCCGCAGGCGAAAATTTTGGGGAGAAAACCAGTTGATCAAAAAAGACGGTAAAGGTTTAATTATCTGTCTAGGGAAGCAATTACCACAAAGCCTGTCTTGGAAAAATAAAGTATTTGAAAGTTTGTTTAAAATTAGTGCGTGGCTGTACAGTGTTTGACTGTGTATAGCTTACTTAGTGGCTCTAACCAGTCATCTTCCGGGTTGACATATTTTCTGCTTACGTCGTCAAAACTGTTTTTTATTCTCATTCTATCCGCGTTTTTTTGGACAGTCTGGAGAAATCTAAATCCAGAAGACCTCGGAGAAGCGGATGAATATGCTCAGCGTGATTTTGAGCGAAAGATCTGCTTGTCTATAGAACCGTACAAATGGTACGTGTGCTTTTTTCATTACATTTTTTTTGGTACGCGCCGAATCGTGATCTTTGTCGAAAATCCGAATTCAGATCGAGCAGGTAAAGCCGTTTCCGAACCTTGGCTACTTGAGCCAAAGGTTCATCGGTGTTTAAATTTCAGCGCCTGCAATTGGCAATGGCATCCGTCTTGAAATCTGCAATTCACGGACTTTGCGATTCGATCAACTTGTTGCTTTACTGTACTAATCTCGCATTCGATTTCAAGCGGTTTGGTCGACTGAACTTTGTCTCTTTCGATGGCGAATGATTGGCAATGGTTGAAATCCGCATCGGCGTACTCGTTCCAATTATATCTTGCGCACTTTCTGCATGGTATCTTAGAGTAAACGAAACGTTAACGCGTTGCAAAACATAAAAATGTGACTTTTAACTGTGTTCAGTAACAATTCTTCCCCGTACGGAAAAAAATGTTTTTTCTTAATGTTTCATAGTGCCAAGAATGCATACGCTAAAACGAAAACTGGTTTCTTTATATTTTGCTTTGCACCTTAAAGCTACTTGTTTGTTTAGGCGTAGTAACCGACTGGGCTCCGAAAGCGACTGGGTTGAACTCGACCGTGACCTGCCCAAACGATACTTACGATGTGTCCCGGATGTAACGATTGCCCATCTCCACAAGTTGATACGAATGAAATTCAAAGAAAACGAAGAAACTGAGGTTTGGAAATTATCTGGCAATAGCAGTGCAGAGGCGGAACGTTGGTTGTTATTACATGATTTAATTTTTTTAGGTGTTACTCTTCCATGGAGACGCTGTTTTGCCTTCGACATACGCGCTTGGAGACGTCGTTGACATTTACCCCTTGATTGTAGTAAGTGTCATCTATGATTATTATTCTTGCCGAAGATAGGTTTTAGCATGGTTTCAGTGCTTAACCGACACATTTGCTTTCTGTAGATTTCAGTTACTGAATGGCTCCCTATAAAAACTGACCAAAAAGTGTAGTGCGACCAAAGCGTAATTTACTTTAGACTTGATCTTCAAAATGAAATATTTTTCCTCGTTTGTGCCGCATAGGCTTCTTTCATGTGACGTAGGTTGTCCGCCAAGGGATTCGTTTAGAAGCGACTCCACAAAAAATACCAATGGCATTGTACCTTTCAGAACACAGCTTGCAAATTCAAAATATTATCCTTTANAATGTAAAATCCTCTGTAAGACAACACGTTTTATAGAACTTACCAAGAGCACCCGCCAATAAGTCGGACATTATTAGTTAGGAAAAGTCTCCTATTTCGTGGTCACAAGCAATTATCTCCAGGCGCTAAAATGTTGCCTTTATCCAGAAGTAACGAAAGCCACAATTTTTTGAAAACTGTCCTCAATACAAGTTTGTTAAATCCTTTACGGCCTTGACTCTTGCCAGCTTTGGAGTGGTGTCGATGCCTGCTCACGTGATGATGCATGTGACACACTGCTGTTACTGAACCACAACCACCAAGCTTCCTTTTTCCATTGGTGATGTTAACAAGTCTTACACGCGCAATTCCCTGCTGGAANGCAAAAATCGTGGCATAAATAGTGTGTCGAGTCCTTGCAATGTGGCGGAGTTTCGATGTGCAACCAGTCAGCAGTGTGTCTAACAATAACTTTGCTGTGCTTTGCAGAATCAAGTTCTAGAGCTGAAGTACTGCATGTTTGTTCAAAAGGCTCCGAAGCGACGGCGCACAATTGCTTGGGAAAAAGACGACGCCCTGGTAAAGACCGACAGCACATTCCCACCAAGCAGTGACGCGCCGAAAAAGCGTAAACTGACGTCGGCCACGCCGCAACTCAAGGCTTTCTTCGACAGCCACCTGACGTCGAAGCAGCATGTTTCGAACTGCAGTCCTCAGATAAAGTCACAGATTTTTCCAAAAGCAGAAAATGCAAGCACGGAAGTAAAAAATGTTGATTTTGGCGGCCAGGCAGTTCTCGAAGAGAGCAGTGATCGTGTGGATAAACTGCAGCTGCTTGAAACGGTAAAGTTGGAAACAATCGAACCAGTTGAATCCGACGAACAGAACGATACGACTTCTGAAAATGGAATCGAATCTGCACCATCTGAAAGCGAGCCTATGGAAAAATCTGCCGAACCAGAAGAAAAGCAAGATGACACCAAGAAGGAAAAAATAACAAACGAAGCTGGCAAAACTGCTAGTCCTTCAAAAGACGGAAAGGAACCTACAAAGCAAAATGGCGCTGCCATTTCGCCGCCAATACCCGCCAGCGCCAAAGTACCGTCGTCTCCAGCCAGCGACAAAGTACCGTCACCAACCAACAAAGCACCGCATTCCATCAGAAGTGGAAAAACGGCCAATGTAAAGTGTTACACTATGTTGGACATTCCGGTGGACGAGGCCGTTCGCAGAAAACCTCCCACTCCTGTCGAAGTTCCTGAAGACTCGCCAAGCGTGAGCAAGCGACCGGTTGCAGCCCATGCTGATCCCAGCACTGATAGATATGCCGGAATTTTGCCCTTCGTGAAGCCCGATGCCATAAAACAAGATTCCGAGATGAAAATAGCGCCGGTTGCTCCCGAGTTGACCCCACGAATGAACCGCCGAAAGCCCATTCATCCAATCCACCACGCGTCCGCCGTCGTTGCCATGGAGACAACGATGCAACAAAAGTTCGGCTCGCCGGAGTCGGAGCCCAAAACGGCCACGCCTTCGATGAAAGCGTCGGCGAGCGCGACCTATCCGGTTCAAATAGCGCCCTGCGTTCAGATCCCGACGGCGAGCGTCGACACGTCACAAAGCCTTTTGCACGGCCAGAATTCCGTTAACAGTGACCTCACGTCGCTTGCGTCACAGCGCGTCGCCCCAGCCAAGAGCACGTACGAGACTGTGCGGATTTCCGATCAGCAGCATCGAGGCGGACAATTCATACTTTTGACTGCGCACAGTGGCCAAAATGGCGGTCAGGTTCAGCGCAAGAACCCGGCGCCTGCTGAGCTGAGAGGGGTTCCTCCCCAACCGACAGCCAGACACTTAAATCCTCCCCGTGAGGAACGGCCGGTACAACCGTCTCCGAAACAAAATCGTTCCAAGCCGCTTGCCCAGAACGTGCGCCCCTCCAACGGAAATCCGTATCAGAACATGAGCTACGAGGCTGTCCACAGAGTCGCTTCTGAGGCTGTGCGAAAAAACATGAGCATGTTTTTGCCGTTGGAGAAAAAAAGCCCACAGGCTTCTCGGACAATTTTGCCCAAAGCGACACCGCCCAAGCCGCCGACGCGTGTGACGAGCATCGAGGGTATTCCCCAGGTGAAGCGTGCCGCGCCCACGCGGAACATTTTCAAAAACGAGAAAGTGACGTACCCGATGGGTAACTTTTCGTCGAGTCCGGCGACCTCCTTAGCCTCCAACGCCAACAGCATCCTATCCCGTCACCCGACGATCGCCCCCAAGCCCATCCCGGCGCTTCAGCGCGTCGCGGATGCCAGACCGTTGCATCCAAAGCAGCACGGCTCGTATTCTGAGCTTAAGTCCCGGCTTGAGCAATCCGGCCACGCTCCTTACATGCCTCAAAATATAAACGGCTTAATCGGCAAAACGCCACCCAGGCAGCCGCCTTCTGCTCCCAGCGCTTCTCAAGCAGCAAAGCCTTTCGTGCCATCACCAAGCAAATTGCATAGTCCGACCGCGCCCCCGCCAGCTGTGCGTCCCAGCGGCACGATGCCATTCTTGCTTGCCCCAAATCGCAATGCGAACAATCGTCACCGGCCCGCTATCCTCTCGCATAATCCCGACCGGCGCGCGTTGACTCACAACGCCCAGCGAAGCGCTCGGCCAGAAAATCGCAGCGGCGGCGTCGGCGGACCGCAAAGAAGCGTGCAATCAGAAGTGCAACGGCATCCCAGCATCGAGGCGCGGCTATCGGACGCGTTAGCGCGAAAGCCCAGCGCGCATCCCGCGCGTGTTTTGTCTGTTGATCCGTACCAGCAGACCATTGAACGAACGAAAGCTTACGTTCGATCGCTGAGCCAGCAACCGGCATCATCGTCGCCTGCAGCGAACAGCACCAGCGTTCAGAAACTTCCACTTTCCCAGTCACTTGCCCCGTTCAGTGCTAGCTCTTCCCAAAGCGCCATTTCTCGCACCAACCTAGTAAACGTCCTCAAAAGGTCCGCTCAACGAAACTCCACCCCTCCTATTGCTAGGGACGTGCAGCATGGGCAGCGGCGAGATTTGACTGCGCCGAAAACAGCGCAGTGGCCTCAGCCAAGTCACATCCTTGATCACACTGCTCGGAAATCTGCGGAAAGGCCCAGATCTATTTCAAGTGAAAATCGTAGCATCAGCATTTTTTCACCTCCGGCCGGAACAAAAAGTCCTTGGTCATCTCGCGGTTACCCCCTCCTTCCCCCCGACGAAGCATGTCACTCCGAGTACACGCCCCCCATAAAAAAGGTCTACCTCGAACCCCCCAGAGCACACCAACCAGCCGAAGTCATCAGAATACCCCCTCAAGCGTGTGTGGCGCCTGGCAAACACGTGCAGACTCAAGTTCCGCCTCCTGATGTCTTACCGTTGGAGTTGACTTCGCGGACACGAAAGCTATCAAATGCAAGTGGGTCGTCCTCTCCCGCTGCTCTTCCTACTACGCCCTCCCAGAGTTCTGCCGAGCAGCCGCTCTGTTTGGTGAAGAAGAAAACGTAGCTTCACTAGCGCTGCATGCTGGTTTCTCATCAGGCAAGTTGTCCAATATACTGTACAACAATCAGCCAATGCAGCTGAGTTTTTGGTGTCGGAACGCTTCGACCACGTCCGTGTGCGATGCAAGCGCTGCTTCGTGCGCTGTACTGGTTTTGCATAAAATGACTACTACTTCACCTGATTCCGAATTTAATGTAAAGCTTCTGTTCTACGCGTTTAAAAATGAGCACGTCGGTTTTCTTCAAGTTTTGCTTGCGTGATAGATACAGAGAAGAGGTCNTGACACTTCCTGGTGGTAATTTGTTGTTTGTGTATCGCATTCTGTTGTCGCTTCTTTGCTGTAATCGCAGTTTCTGGCTTATGCTCATGTGCTGTTTCATTTTTGAAAGGGCCATGCGAGTGAGCAAGAGCAGCTCGCTTGTGTCGGGTGCGGAATTGCTGTGTACCTGATCGTGAAAACGTTTGCTTTACACGTCACAGCTTTAAATCATTTTCAAGTTTCTCTGCATATCTGTGTTAGCAAAACATTTGTGCAGTGGAGAAGTACTTGCGCTAAGTATCCGTTGCTGACTTCTTTTGCTTGAAAGAACATGTATTTCGACAAGAAAGGTGAGCTTTGATTGAGACGACAGACAGCGGTAATTAAAAAAAGCGCCATTCATTTCTACATGAACATCCGTCAAGCAACTCAATAATCTCCTCAGTGAAAGTGCTTATGTACACGAAACACCAGAAGTTTTTTCTTTGAAATCACCTGTTTGAGCTTTTCCGAGAAATGTCCTCGAACGAAGCAAGCTATACCGTTACTTTTCTTAAAAGCTGGAGAGTCAACGCTTGTTCAAAGACATGTTGACAGCTGCTTGATTTAAGGTCTTGCTGTGTTGTATGGCAGTTGATAGCCACAGCATTTGAGTTTAAGAAAAAGTCCATGGCTTTCCATTGTAAACGTTGACAATGGACGTTTGTTGCAAATATTCGAATTGCCCCATGCTTCTTAATGTTAAAGTTGAATGAGTTGAAGGTGCAGCTCCACTAGTGAAACGGTTTAATTTCGGAAACTAGAGTGGGTGGATTTTGGAACCCGTGCATGCATACAAGCCTGAGTGAAATTGGTGTTCTGAATGTTATTTTGAAATGACCGCGTTTCTCAACCAGGAAACCTTGAAGGTGCGTTGCACATTTTCCATTTTGTCAACCATCGTCATATAAAGGGTCTTCTGGACATGAGGCTCAATTTTGTGGTGTCATTTTCGTGTCTGCTACGTATTTCACTGGAAGCTGCTACATGGGCCTTTTTCGCTTCAAATAATTCCCATTTGAGCTTCGGCGCTTGGGCGGCAAAGTGGCCATTTTCGTTGAGTTTTTTTTGTGTACCGTTTTCTTTTTTTTCGCATTGAATAAAATTCGAAAAAGATTATGTCAGTTGCATGTAATATCAAGTTTAGACCCAGCTCGTACATTATGGTCACAGTGGTTGAACGCAACGAACGCTCAAGTCAGGACTTCCTTGTTCTGCGCTTGGCGGAAATTACGAAATAAAAATCTATTCAGCTGTTCTTGAACACACAGGCTTAGCTTTGGCGTCAACGTATAAAAAATTCGAATAAATATCCTATCTGGAACTTTCAGGATAGAGACGAGATATGGGTAACAGGTCCATTCCCCAGTGAGATGCTTAAAGAACATATTTTAATTAATGTTGTCTCAACAGATTTTTACTGTCGAAAAAATGACCAAAACCCTAGGTATACCTTTACATGCTTTTGGTGAGTGTTTTAAGCAGAATATCACCCAACGTACGTTTACAGGATTTGACAGTAGTTTTCAAACGGCGTCTGGTTATGTTCTTTTTCATCTATCTGTAACACTTCGGCCAGGTTTGTGAATGTTTTTCAAGCCAAGCTGAGGTTTTGTTGTTATAATTCACAACCTGCAGACATTTATGACCTATTTCGATGTCAAACAAAATTTGAAGTCCAGGCTGCACCAATAATTTTTTGTAGCTTGATCAGCTTTTTTTAAAGGAAAATGTTAGGAACCCGGTATGGATCTGCAGGGACCCGATTTTCTCTGATTTTAGGGACCCGAATCGGGTCCCTAAAACGCCTTAAAAAACCCTGAGATTAAGGCAAATGTGCCGACGCATTTTGACAAGAATTTAGGTGATAGACTTTAAAACTGTCACTGAGGCATAGAAACGTACAAACATTTCTAAAGGTTCCTCTTAAAATCAAGGTAATTTTCATTTTAAAGCAAGACAATGTTTTCCAAATATTTGTGCGACGTCAACAGTAAAAAGCTAGGTAGTGATGCTAGCTCCAAACTGCGTAAATGTTGTCTTTGATAATAATATGATATGAAGTTTTGATTCCAATTTATTCTGAAATCGGCAATGTTTCACCCACCTGAAATTGACCTTGAAAAGAGAGCTTTATCTGCTCTACCTCAGTCTTTATGTAACGATGCTAATCTTCTGTTTAAATTATGCACAGAGACCCAAATCAACGGAAACAAGCAAATCAAATGTATTTTAAGCAGTTTTTGTTGCATTGCATTTCGTGCAATCAAGTGTTTTGACAAATTTCAGCGCTTTGACGGCTTGGGTTGGTAGATCCGATAAAAAAGCTAGCAACTGGTAAGTCAGCGTCTTGTATGCATGAAAGCCTTGAAATCGGATTTGCTCACAGTGAAACCCTCACATGCACAACTGTTTTGGCGAAGTTCAGAAAATCACACATTTGTTTTGTTCTGAGCAAGGCAGCAGAAAATCTTAACATGCTAACTTTACAAGGTACTGTTGTTAGCTTGTTTGTGCAGTTTTGCTTACCATTGAATTTAGTGTACCTTTACAAATTTCACCATAGTTTAATCAGGCTCTGAACGTATGTTTGTTTCGATTTTTTCCATTCTTTTTATGTGATCAGCAAAAAATTGCAGGCTAATGTACCATCCATAACAGTGAAGTATCCAGAACTCTGTGTAAGAGGGGACAAGATTGGTGCAACATCTTAAAGTGGGGTGACAAATAATTAATTAGAACCTATTTACCACTTTAATGCAAACCCAAAATAATTTCGGGATGAACAACGTAAAAGTTTCAAAATTTTTGGAAAAACAGGTCTGGAGACATTTTCCTATGAAATTTGCACAATATCTTTGAACTTTTACTTCAGCCAAAGCAAAAAAATGAACAAATATTTTAAACTGTTTTCTGGTGCATATATTAGTAGTCTAAAAAACAATGGGCAATAGAAGGTACTGCTGGCAAAAAGGAATCTTTTCATCAAATTCAAAAATATTGCATAATTTAGTTTGTTTTACAAAAACGCAGTTGCTATACGATAAGATCAGGTTTTTTAAGGTGTTTTGGGGACCCGATTCGGGTCCCTAGAATCAGAGAAAATTATCATCGGGTCCCTAGAATCAGAAAAATCTGGCTCCTACAGGTTCATAACAGATACCTTATATTTTCCTAAAAACTGGGTAACATACTTACTGATTGTTCGTTTTGCATAAAAAGAACGCAATATGCAGATTTTGACAAACTTGCAACTTGGACAAATTACTCTACCCCTGCTAAAAATGTTTTATTCCAATGCAATTTTGCGTTTGAACACGCAGCACGATCTTTATCCACATTAGGCTACATTGTTAGTCACGCGCAGTTTGCGACTGTGGCTTGCCTAGTCTCCCAACTAAGCGACATGCCATTTTAAGGTTTCAAACCGAACTAAAGCTGTAAAAAGTTTTTCACTATTTTTACCCTCTAGGAAAGCTTTCTAGATGCAGTGACATAAACTTGATATAAATGACAATGTACAAAGCAAAATTCACAGATTTTGAAGTAAGTCATATTGGGCGTGTCGGAAAAGAACTGCTTCCACTGTCAACAAAAATTAATGTGTTGTTTACATTGCCAGCAGCAAAATTCATCACATTAATTTTCGCTGAAGGTGAAAACAGTTATTTTTGGAAACATCTGTTATTACTTCATAAAAACCACTGATTTTTNACGTTGTTGTTTCTCATGCGGTTTGACAAGACATTCAAGTTTGACTCTGTTCCAAGATTTTCAAATCCTTTCCTAAANAAAGGAGATAAGTAGAGCGGCAGCATGCGCAGAACAAACTAGTAGGTGTCAAAAATTCTGTGCAATTGTTTAGAATCAAATCATTCCATAATTCCTGCACGTACGCACGCACACACACACAAAGTAAGGATATATAGTATGCAGTACATTTCCAATACAATTAACCAGTTTATCTGGTCAACATAAGAGAACGTTAATATCAGCTTATGCCTAGTGCAGGGGTTCCCAACCTTTCTCTGACCATGTACCCCTTCAGCATTTCAACAAATGAGCATGTACCCCTTCAGCATGTTGACAGATGACAATGTACCCCTAAAATTTGCTATGAAAAAATATATTATCATGTTCATTCATAGACATATTTAACAATAAGCATATAATGATTTTTGGAAATAATACTCAGTGGTATATGTATAAATATTTGGAAATAAATAATATGTGAATATATTTTTCTTATCTTCTGCTAGCCTTAAATGTACNCCATTGGATAGGCAAATGTACCTCTGGGGGTAATGTACCCCAGGTTGGGAACCCCTGGCCTAGTGAAACAATTTATGAGTTTGTCCAACTGTAAAATGTTGAAACCTACTGTAGTCCAAATGCAACCAGGAAAAAACTGAAAAATTGCTGAGGGACGAATAGAATACATTTTTCCACCATTGGGTTTTCCTCCTCTCCCCGTGTAGATGCGCTCTTGATCAATAGCATTTCGTTTACTTACCAGAAACAGTTGGGCTTGGGAGAAAGAATAAGACTTTGCAAGAAATTTTTGCTTTGCTAATTTATTGATGGCGCACTAGAGTTTGCCATGGCAACGCAGTGAACGCTTCATTAAAAAAATCATCGAAGAAGTAACGCAATAAAAATTCTGTTTTTCATTTCTAATTAATTTTGCTTGTCAGACCCACCGTGGCAGCGAAAAGAATGCCTTTAGTCAATATAGTAGTCTGCAGATTCTCTCGTCATATGAATTTGCTTTTATTTCACAAAGGCAAATACACCGCTGGTCAGCAAGAAGATGTCGTGTGCAAAATATCAACAAACAAATTATTTTCACTTTTCGTCAAAGCACAAAGCACTTTCGATGTGCCGCCTGTGCAGCGTTAAAAGCAATGTCGCCAAAGGCGTTTGACACGTCACAGCGTTGGTGGTTGCAGACACCGCGCAAGGCTCCCACGCAGCTTTTTAGTTGCACATTCACGGGTTCGCTTCCATGCTTGCCTGGCATGTGATGTACTTGACACATAATGGCATACCTGGCTCACCAACGTAATTTTGAATAAAACTGAGCAGCAACTTGCAGTATTAGGAAGGAAACGAAGGTCCGCCCCATATTCAAATATGAGAATAAACCCCTTCTGTGTGAACTCGCGCAAGTAACTCGTGGTAGTAACTTTTGCAAAGTTGATGAGATTGTGTTTTGTGTTTCCTAAAACAATGGTTACTCTTAAATTTATGCTCGAACCTGAATGTTGTATTCAGTCATATTAAATTTACTGTTAAATGTCTTTTACAGTATTAGGTGATTGAGTAGGAAAACGCCAAATACGTTTTTTGCATAAAAAACGGTACAACTAAAACCACTGTCAAAACGAATTAATCACTCAAAGCATGTCAAAACAAAACGTTCTGAACCTTGTTTGAATTACAACGCAGTTTGAATTCATCCCGACGTATTTCTGAAAATTGTAATCGCAAAAGACTAGTTGCATTATTATTATTAAAAATTACCTTTGTTGAGATTTTTCCAAAAACAATAAAACAAAATAAAAGCAATTTTGCTGAAACAATAAAAAATTTTCCTGTGGTCTAAAACCTGACATGGGATTCAATGAAGTAACAATGTTTTAGCCCAGCTGCTTCGTTTTTTGATTCACTTTTCAACTTCAGTATTTCACGTACTGCGAATGGGACAACATGAAATGTCATTTGTGCAATCCATGCATATCGTTTCACCTCAAATATCACTGCAAACGTTTGCCTTAGTTTTACGTGCACGAATGATTAACCTGGGTCGTTATTTATTAATTCCTAACTTATTTGCATCTGAAAATTTGCCTTTATTGCAATGAGATAATGATCAGTTACTTGACATCGTTTCTGCATCAACCGAAACAACAGGTTGCTGTGGAATTTACGGTCCGATCAGGCAATGTTACAGGCAGACGAACAGGCACACCATCTCAACGGTCCGCATATAAATTGATATTCTTCTTCAGCACCAAAAAGGTAATTTGCGGTTCCCTCCAGAGAATATAAAGTAACGTTTCGGTGTGACAGAAGCTGCTCAGCCAGGCGAATTTTTTCTACGGTAAACCAGCAGCTCAGATAAAATCAATATTCATTTTTGAAGCTTCCTTAGTGTTTTTTGCATCTTCGGTCGTGACTATCTGCCGTGTGAAAATTTTCATAAAAATCAAGCCTAATGTTTTATTGACAGCTTTCATACAGACCGAGCCTAATGTCACGTTCGCAACCTTCAGATCAAGCCTAACGTTACTTTTGCGTGTAATAGCTTCACGGGCAGAGATTTTTGCATATCTTTTCCCATCAGTGTTATCGACATGAAAACCTCTCTGACTCGAGGTATTTTTACAACAAACAGAAACACGATAAAATACGGTCTGTTGTACGGTCAGTTGACCAAGACCTTCTTTTGTCGCAATCGACACAGAGCAAACAGTGATGCATCAATTTTGCCCTGGTAAATTTATACCTGCTGCCGTCACTTGACCAAAGTTTCTTGACGCTCGCATTTTGCAAGGTAAAAACGGTGTTTGCTGCTGTGGTGATTTTGTTTAGAATGCGGATATTTAGCGCTAATTTTTTCATATAAATTTAGACACGGTTAACTGATGTGTGACAATTTATATCATCACATCTATACGCAATACCTACACCATAAAGATGTGTAAAAAACATTTGTAGTTCTCCACATTTTCGCAAGAAAACGGCTAAACATTTAAAGTTTGCAGCAAACATTTGATCGATTTCAGTTTGTTCCCTGCAAACTAGTTTTGTCACAAGAAAGTACCGAACAGCATATAAGAAAATGGTGTCTGATAAACTGACCTATATTGAATCAGGCGCGGAACTGCTTGTAACAAGTTTATTGGCTCTAATACGTTAAATCCTCGTGAAGATGGCCTAAAAATCAATTGCTGAATTGTTTAAAGAAAGAAAAGAAAATCAAAGGCGCTGCGAAGATAAAAGCACCAACAAAATCTTTGAACTTTCCATTACTAGAGAGGTAGAGGCCAAGTTAAACAAAAAATCGATCAGCAGCATTTGATGGTGTGAAGTGAAATAGTATTGTACTTCGTACTGCAATAATTGAGGCAAATTTTCGGTGAATTGATTACGCAGCACTATTACTACACAATCAATGCAGTTTTTGTTGTACCTTTCAAATACATCCATCACCTATAACAATCTCTGAATTTGAATAATAAAAACGCTCCAGAACCTGCAGATTAGAAAATTGTGCGCTTTCAAAATATTTATTGATATTATATTCAACAGTCTATCTTTGGGAGATACTTCGGTTTCAAAAAATCCACATAGACCAGATATAATCGCTACGCCGAGATTGTTTTCAAAGACATGGGTAAATAATCTACTAAAGAGTGTTAATAAATAGAATGAAAATGTTGATTTAGAAAAAAGAAATTTTAATCTTTTCAGTTTGAAAAAAGAAAGCAGAGCTGCATTTAGTTTCAAAGAAACATTTTCAATATTGACGAAATCAAAAACCACAGAGTAAACTTTCAGAAATCCGCAATCAACCGTTTCAGAAAATGCTTTGGAGTTGACTTTCAAACACTCGCTTATTCTAAACTTAGCTTTCTTGTGAAGCTGAAATAGACACCGCGAAATTTCTGGAGGGCTTTTCAAAATTTCGTTTAAATACACGCCCGTGGGACTAAACACGAATCCAAATCATCGCGGAACAAAAGATTGTATTTACAGTGCCTTTAATTGATAGATTTGGTAACAATAAACCATAGCTTTTATCTCGAAACAAAAACAAGAATTTCGTGTGTGACAGCGCGGTCAAACGCTTGTGGTGTGGCTTCTTATTGTAGCAAGAGCAAAGCGCTCTGATTTAGAATCCCTACTACACCGCGTTGCAAGACCTATATCGCCTTGCTTGTAGCACGACGGCATTTAAAAAGCACTAGCATTGGTTGAGGATTCAGTGTTTCACCTGCCCCTTGGGGGCGTAACTTACTGCGATTCGACACAGAAATTGCAATCTACACCTGTTGTCAAACTTGAAGTGATCATCAAACACATAGATAAACATTGAACTCGAACACTAGTATAATTTTACTTAGGAAAGTTTTATCTTCAAACACAAAAGATTAGATCAGGGTTTCCCGCATACTGGTATCCGCAGACCACATGGGTCTCTGACTACTCCGCAGGGGTCCGTGAAGATATGACAAAAATAAAAAAGCGGAATATATACATTTTGAAGCATGTACACTGTCACAAATTTTACCGCAGTGTTTCGTAATCGGAATGATTTCACCAGCTTTTCCAATCGTAAATCTTGGTTGTTGCATTTTTTAAATTCGCGATCAAAAAATTGTTTACAAAATTATCGCATTCCGCGTCAATGACGTAATTTTATTCATACGACTTTTCGCTATTCGGGAATGTACGCGCTTTGTTAACATCATTTCCGAATTTCAATTCAGTTCATTTTTTTATTCCGCAAATTTTTATGCAACAATGCTATCTAATCGAGTTTTAGCGAAATTTCTTGAAAGTGGTGATAGATATATGAGATGCGAAATACGATTGGGGTCTGAGAAAAAACATATTAACAATTGGGGTGTGTGGTCCAAAATGTTTGGGGAACCTTGGGTTGGATCATGCCAAAGTTCATATTCTTGTTCCGAAAACCTGAATCCACGCTTCGATACAGATTTTTTTGACACCTATTACACTTGAAGTATAAAACTCGTTTTCGCGTTTAAGTAGTGCGTTTTCCACAGAAAGGGTTTATGATTCACATTTCCTGTCTTTGTACAATACAGTTGCTCTTTCAGAAACGGAAAACCTTTAACGTGTCATTACATGCACCGCGGTGCAATTCAGTAAATTAACTGTGCAATGATTTTTAGTTCAACTGTAAGTGTTACGTGTTGTTGTGCAGCTCGAAACGTCAATTGTTTAACAAACGCTGTGATCTCCAGTAGTATTCTGCAATAAATGAAGCCTGTTTTTTTCTCAAAGCGGTTACTTCTTGAAAAATGAAAGAATGGTGTAACTGCTGTAAGTAAAGGAATGGTTGACATACATACAGAGAATATTGAGCGAGCCGATTTGTGCCGAGCTAACCACAACAAAAGTAACTTTATTCATGTTCATTGATTTCTATGCAATGAGTAACCGCCCATGCCTTTCAAGAAACTGTTGATTTACCTGAGTTCATCTAGATTTGAAGAGTAAACCGGGTCAAAGCAAGGGATTTTGGGAACACAGCTAAGTGTGGTTGAGTCATTTATTGATGAAATTTTACCCAATCGTTGCCCAAGTAGTTAACTGTTCATTAGCAGTCGACATCAGTAAAAGTTACATTTGAAGCTCATACTATTTCAACCTACGAGGTATCACGATTAACCAAGCAACAAGTTGCATCTTGAACAGCTGTCAAAGCGCAAAACTGTCAACCACAATTACCACGTACTAGCTGTATTAAGACGAATAGCTGATTTTTGGCTGCTCTATCATTTGCTATTTTCAGTGCTGATTAAAACGGTTTTTGTCATCTGGAAAAAAAACAAGCAAGACTATATGATCGGAGCGTTTGTGTGCATTCAGCACGCTATTTCATGTGTTTGCGGATTTTCCCAGTTCATGAAATACACCAAACACAAAATGGCAGTGATTGACATCTAAGACGCAAGGTGGTTCCATCACCTTTTCAAAGTCATGCCTGTGTTCTTAAATGCGCTACACTTACATATAACGAACATTTATCAGAAAACCCAAAAAATTACCGAAAGATCTAACAAAACTCATAGCAAGTATGTGACGGAGTTGGGAAGTTTTAGAAAACTAGACAATTTATTGAGGTATGAAATATTTGGAAAAATTTGCACAATATCTTAAACTGCAGTTAGTATTAAAAAAACACACGCATTTTAATAAGCACGAAAGTACTGCATACACTCTATTCTAAAGCCTCATCTATTGGCATCTTGAATAAAGTTCTAGTCACATTGTGCGACAAAATAACATATGGGTGCCAATCTGCGTCATTTCAGTTCCATACCGTATAATCACGTCCTCTTAATTTTGGTATACAAAAAAGTTTTCTTCAAGCTTAGGGAAACTGGTAATTCCACAGTAATTTATAAAATATCCGAAACAACACAAAATCCAGTCTTGAAAATAAAGAGCTGCTAATGCCTACTCAGTAGGCGAAATAAACGCTCTGATAAGATCATAGTGACTTATTCTTAGCTGTGAAAAGATTCCTTTCGATAGACAATTTTCGGAGACACGATTGTTTAGTAAAATTATAATCTCTATCAGTATGGTGCACGTGCACAAAATGACGTTCAATGTTTTTGAAAAGTTTTTTTAAAAATGGAAGCTAATTTTTGCAATAGTAACCTTTCTTGAATCCTCGTGCATCGCCTAATTTGTTATACTGTTTAACGTTTCTACCTACATATTGCTGAGAAATCATAGCAGATGTAGAAATACCTTGGATCACAACTACAAATTGTGCTTTTTTCCGAAAGAACCGCTCATTGTATTTTAACAGCAAACTATACTCCCACTTGCACAGTCACCTGCAAGCACGATATACAAACAACGAAGTAAGTCCAACATAATCAAGCTCTCTAAACACAGGGAAGTGGCGGTTTCAACTCAATTTTATGATCTTAAAGATGAAAATGAGATAGGTTTCATCACCTACATTTTGGGAAGTTAATCCAAGAAAATAGTCGGGCTTTGGTAGAGATATTAAAAATCCCGACGCGGTGTAAAAAGCAAACTTTCTCGAAAATCTAAATTCATCATCCGCAATAATCACTTCATTGAGCTGTTTAAATGCTAGTGTTGCATATAGTGACGGGAAGAATGAGTGGATGTCATGGCTTTTAGTAGATTTTACTGAAGTAAAATATCCATAATGTTTTGAAAACAATTATAGGCTGCCATTTCCAATAGGACTACCTTTCACGACCTGTCAAGCTAAAGTAAAAAGGTAACAACCTCGTAGCGACAGAAGGGAAACAAAGATTTCCTTGAAAATACTTTGTTGGTACGTTTTCATGTACAAGTCACCATAGGCTTTGCCACAAACTGTCTAAAGAAATAAACGAGCACCAAGAGACTAATACAAGAAAAAGTTTGAGGTGTTTGCGAAAACGAAAATGATTGAAAAGTTACCGTACTTGCTTTTGGTGACATAGGCCTCAGATGCTTTACTCAGATTTCTGCAATCATTTTTCGAAAAAAAACTTGAGCGAAAAAATTGGCTTATTGGATTGACGTCCAGGGCCGCGTGAAGTAGGCCAAAAAAACGCAAAAACACCCCCACTTGTGACGTCCCCCCAGAGAACCCCAAACCCAAAACGAAAAAATTTTTTTTCAATCTCAAAGCATGTGAATAAAAACGGTGTTCTTTCCACAGACAGCTTCAGCCGGAGAAAACTCCCAAGCTAACGTTTTGTTATTATATGTCTGAAAATTTAAGAGCTATTAATATTTTAAAACTTGTCTCTACTTCTATTCCTGGTGCTACCAACTTTAAAACAACATAAACGCTTATTTTTTCTCGACCCAGGCCCTGTTCTATGCAAAAAGTTGCAAATTTTTTCTTCATAACTTTCTTCGTTTGTGGTAGCATGTTTTGCCATTCAAACCATTTTCGAAATGTCCTTATATGATATGATTCAGAAGAAGCTATAATCTAAGCGAAGTTTTATCTATAAATAACTCACTGTCAGTGTCATGTGCCCTTGCTTTCTGAACGACCAGAAAGAGTCTTGACGCTCTGACGAACATAGACGATAGGCTTAAATGCGACGCTTAAAAACTCAGTACTCTATTAATACACGTGTCTCAGTACATTTCGAATGATACTGAAAACAAGCCAATACATATAGACTTCGCTATCTCGCCACGTTTGACCGAAATGGAAACGCTACAAGCAAAAAAACAGGTGGAACGGCTAGTTTGGGAATTAGCAAGACTTTCCATATTAGGGTCTTGAAATTAGATTTTCTAAAATATGTAATTAGTTGGTACATGACTGCCTTGAAAAGCGGTATGTACGTTTTTCGAACGACGTGGACTTACACGTCCACACTAAGAAAAACAGCAACGAAAAACTTTTGCAAATGAAAAAATTATTTGGTTTCAAGGAAAAACGGAACCGCCATAAACCTCGTCACAAGGCTTTCAGTTGAAACTTATAAGACAGAGGCAATGAGCAAAAAAACAACCACTGCAAGATTTAAAACCATCTTGTACTTCAAAAATATAAGCAAAAAAGGCGTTTTGAAACGTCAGAAATGTTGCTCATTTCGACACAAGAACCACGTTCGGCAATATGTCGACATGCATTTTTGAAAATGGTCAGGGAATCTGTATAAAATTTTTCGCTTTATTGTGGCTTTTCAAACACCGAACAGACAATCATTTCGAAGTTCTCAGAACGTTCGCTGAGAGCTAGTCTGCCGAAACTCGAAACTGCGAATTCCTCAGAAGTGAAGTCAGCGTTGCATTACTGCACAGTGACGTTATCCATTCTCTACGCTGCTAGTCATCACGCATTGTTTCCTTTGCGACTGCTGGGATTGTGCAGTGGCAGTTTTAATGCGAAGATTTTCGCACCGCGGCGACGTGGCTTCGACGGCAAAAGCGATGCGAACTGGTGCCAGCACCTCGTGACGTGGGGTTGCAAAATAAGGTAAATCAAAAGAAGAAGGAGAAGCGTCGCACAGCCTCCAAATGTGATGACGATATTGTGATTGTTGCTGTGCACTGACCACATCCGTTCCGGAAGGGATGACGACGTATTTTCACCAATAACGCGGTCGTGGCTGCAAAAGGAGAAAAGGCGAAAATATTCTTGAAACGTTTCAACAAAGAAAAACGAAACAAAAGCTAATACCCTAAAAATCAAACAAAGAAGTTGCATGAGTAAACCAAACAACACCTTTTGAAGGGATGTTTGCCAAATCGACATGCAGTTTACCTTTCCTGACGCTCTACTAAGATCTAGGATCTATGCGATGATCGTAAAATGCAAGGTATCAGTTGTGAGAATTTTCTGTTGATCATACAAACTTTGGTGTCGACTTTCATAAAAACAACTCTATCAGCAAATTCCTGACGTCGCTCCCAAGCTTATTACAAGTCAAACTTGTCGAAAAATCGACGAAAAATCATAGATTTGAAAAAATATTCAATCTTTGAAGGCGGCGATCCACAAAAGTGTTGATAAACAAATTCTTACTATTGAGTAAATATCGTTGGACCTAACATCGATGACTTAAAATTTTTTGCAAGTTTTAGTTCAGGCTGATTTCTCTCAAAATGCCAGCATTAATTTTTGAAAATCGAAAAGTGTGTGTGGTTGAAAACAGGTTGCAAAGGATTTATTGTTTTTACAACATATAGCCATCTACGTATCTTTTTCTAAAAAAGTGTTAATGCCGCTCGGCTTGGGTATTTCAACATTTCCAAAACATTGATGAGAAACTATCAATTACCAAATTTTTAAGCAAGTTCCAAATCAAGAAAAGCAGGTATCATTCCGCATTCGATATTATAAACCCTTTTTTCAATTTCAGGGTGGTCCAAAAAATGCATTCATTGTATTATCGCTATCACTTCATATCAAATTAATACAGGCTTCCATTTTCCAGGAAAATCATAGTTACAGCTTCAAAGTTTATTTCCCACCATCAATAGATCAAGCAGCAAGATATTCCATCCATGAGAGGATCAAGACTGTAGAAGCCTATTTCGCGACGAAATCAGTTGTCCATATTCAACGACAATTTTGGAGGGACTTTTCAGATGGAAACGCTCCAACCAGACTCACAATAAAGCCCCTCCTAGACAAATTCAGGGATAACGGAAGTGAGACTTAAGTTCACTCAAACTTATCGCCAAAATTGTTCCTATATTGCTTATACTTAATCCCCAAAGATGTTCAAAAATAACGTATGCTTACAATTAGTCAAAGATATTTCATCTGTAATACCCCTGTGCCCTGTCGAATTTGAAAGTTTACACGCTATACTTCTTGGTCTTTTTCTAGTCACTGGGTAATCAAATTCCAATCTGGCATTCTGTGCTTTTGCAACAAATCGAGTTTTTCTTTCTCATCCACTGATCATCGTCTTGCGCGTAAAAGCTACGGGCAACATCAAAAACGTCTGCATTCCTTTCTTCAGCAATCTCATTGACTTTTACAGTAACATAGCTGGATTGCTTAAGTTTGGGAAGTTTTGGATCGGCTATCTTCCTGCTTGTTTTTGCTGCTAACTGCTCAAGCTTTGCTGTTTCTTTGTTTTCGCTATCGGCTTAGATGATCTTGCCTTGGTTTTGGAACCTGATGTAAAATAGTCAGTGATAGTCTTCATAGGCGTAGCCAGGGGGGCCAAAGGGGCCATGGTCCCCCCAAATTTTTAGAAAATATAGTCATTTTGTGCTTTGAGAGGCGTTTTTCTAAACAAAATAGTGTTATTCGCCTAAAATCAAACCTTTTGACCCCCCCCCCCAATTTTGGGCTGGCTACGCCACTGATAGTCTTTTCTTTTCTCGCTTTCATGTTATAGTTACTTTCGTGCTTTCACTCATTACGATTTTTTCTGTTTTTCTTCGTTCTCTTAACTTCAGTTATAAAATACAAAGAACCATCTAGCTCTTTGCTATTATGTAGAATCAAAATTCCTTGCAATGACAACAAGCATCACATTAAATTACTGTGCGTGCTGGGAATGATTTTAAACGACAGTAAAGCCTGTGAGCTTCGAGGTCAGTTTATTTCCGTATCCAAATTTAGCTTCAACTATCGCAATACAATTCGACCTTTGGACGTCAGAATGCTTCGCACTAAGTGCATTTTCTGCACTGATATTTTACTGTTGGCTGCAAATTCCTGTCATTGTAAATCACAGATTCGATTAAGAATAACTGAAATACGAGTTTTAGGATATAGAGTCTTGCTGCAGGTCAAGGTAGAGAGAAAAAACTTTAATTTAATTGGTGAAATTTACTAATCAAAAAAATATTTTCTTTGTGTTGTAAGACATTGGACAACCAATGCAACGAAATTGGGAGCAATTTAAAAGAACAACTGAGCTTTATTTGCGCGTAGAACCGCTGAAGGGACCTGAGCTGTAAAAACGTAGAATGCTTTAATTACATCATGGAGTATGGATGAGCCCATTCACATATTTGTTTGAGTGGTAAATTTGCTTGACAAAAGCTCAAATGAAAACGGAAAGTCGCTCTATACACCTTTCTTGCATGATTCGGTAAGGACTTTACTGATTTGTTTAAACGCACTGATAGCACTCTATCTATATTTAAATAAGACCTGCGCTACAAGATATAAAATGCTGCGATAGGTTTGGCTCTGACAACGAAGGAAGCCGTGTATACCATGTAATGGAATTTCCACAGTTGTCTTGACTTGTCTAAAGCATTTCATACTATAGATCATGATGTGCTACTGTGGAAATTGAATAATTTTTTTGGAATAAGAGGTTTACCTCTCAAATTGCTG